>PPYF01592929.1_pt1 | contig 195742 bp, 174 predicted proteins | sample 1559871 | NCBI WGS metagenome assembly PPYF01 (sample SAMN08240021, study PRJNA423297) | Human gut metagenome, whole genome shotgun sequencing project.
CTGGTTGGCTAAACCTTGGATAAACCGGAATCCCACCGGCTTGACTACACACCCTTAGCTGGGCGCACAACTGGAATTTGCCCTATTCTTCATGATTATCTATGGCGTAGACAATGCAAGCAATTCCGGCAATCATTGAAAACAGAATTGTGCCAGCCATTGGTTCATTCAAGAAAGCACCAATGAAGAAACCTACGATTCCGGCAATGACCATAATAATGACAGATGCTACGGTTCTAAACTTTTTCATAAACAATTTTCCTCCATAAATCCCGATTTGTTACTCACATGATATCATATTTTTTCTTCAATTACATCCACCTAATTTTAATACACTGCCTGTCGACTTGCTTCTGTAACCAGCATCCAGTTAATCTTCTCCTGCATTGTTTCCTTTGCATTTTCATTGAAATGATAACGGACAACATAGACTGTCTGCCCGATTTTCTTTGTAAATGTGTTACCCTCTGTTTTTGTATTCATCATTTTTCCTTTCTTTTGGAGCCCCAGCAGAGAGTCATTCCATTGGTCTCTGTCAGAACATTATTCTTTCAATCAGGCCCAAAATGGGCACTTCCAGTTTCGTAGGCTAGATTCATACTTTCTGTAAATATAAATTTTTATAATCTTTGGGGTATCCGAAATAAGTGGTTGAAACTGCTTATACGGATACCCTTTTCTTATGTTCGTTTGGTCGCAATAAGTAGTTGAGCACTTTCAAAATGAAAGACAGGCTGATCTTCTGGAATGACTGGTCCTACATCTATAAGACCGTTTTCAAGCATTGCACGAAGGTTTGTTTTTCTGTATAGAGTTCGTGCGCGTAGGACTTCAAAAGAATATCCACGTCCACGCAGGTTATTCTCGCGAATGAGTCTGTTGGTGCATTCCGTATAGCCGTTAGAAATCGCAATAGGGCAATCCCAGTAGGCGAAGATCTGGTCTTCAAAGCGATGGACCGTAGCAGCAAGCTCTCGGAACTTATCGTATATCGCATTCTTCGGAATAGATTGCTCCCAGGGAATCTTCTGCGCCTCTCCAACTGACAGTAAGTTTACTCTATCCCTTCCGCTTTTTCTGCATAAACGCCCGCACAGGTTACAGGCCTTCCCGGTACATTCTGCTAATCGCCGCCTGGGCTTCCTCGGACTGTTTTTTCTCAATCCATGCTTTGCGGTCACTCAGAATAGCCAGCATCTCATCGACAACATCCTCGGCGCGCGGGCTGGTGACGCGGTAGAGATAGCCGAGCATCCGCGTGGCGGTAAAGTCCGTGTTCATCTGGCGGTATGCAATTTCCCGGCAGAAGTCATCGGGGTAACCGTTGTGTTTTAACGCACAGTACAATTCGTCATTTCTCGTTTCTGGCATTGCCTGTCTCCCTTTTTCCTTTAAACATTTACGTTTCCGCTGTTCAGGCCTTCCGTCTTTTCCTCAAGTGGCAGCCAGTCCAGTGCCTTTTTGATCCACTCATCCCAGAAATCCCATTCATGGCCACCCTTGCTCTCATAGTAGACAATGTCCATGCCGCTCTCTTCCATCCGTTTATGGTAGAGACGGTTTACTTCCAGAAGTCCGTCCTCTGTTCCGCACGCCTGGAATACCGTCGGCACATTGACAGACGGATCTTTTTTCCGTGCTTCCTTTAACTGCTCGATAAGAACAGCCGGGTTTTTGTCACTCTTTGCTGCTTCGACCAGATTTCCGAAATAACCTTCTTCATGTGCAAAGCTGTCCGCTCTGCTCTCTTCCGGATTTTCCAGCACATGAAGTGCACCGGACAGGCAGATCACAGCCCCGAAGGTATCGTGATATTTCAAGCCATTTCTGAGTGCGCCAAAACCACCCATGGAAAGGCCTCCGATAAAGGTGTCTTCTCTTTTTCTGGACAGCGGAAACATTTTTCTTGTAATCTCAACCAGTTCTTCTCCGATAAACTGTCCGTGCATGGCACCGATGGACGGCTGATCCACATAAAACGCATTCTCGCCGGCCGGCATGACAACGGCAAGGTTTTTCTCCTCTGCCCATCTTTGGATTCTGGTTCCATGAACCCAGTCTGTCTCATTTCCAAAAATGCCATGCAGCAAATACAGCGTTTTAAACGGTTTTTCCTCGCGCTCCGGCTGCCCAAAGGTAAATTTGTCGACCGGCAGAATAACCTGCAGCGGTACGGTGCGCATTAAAGTTTTTGACATGAAGCTTACCTGAATAAATGCCATAATAAAAATCCCCCTGTGGATATATATTTTTCTTTATTTTACGCCTTATTTCTGCGTTTCGTCAACGTGGAGTTTTGCGTTCCTCCGGTTCCGGCTTGCACCCCGAAGCAATTCACGATATAATCATGTTTATAGCAATCCCAGAAAATAATGCAAAAAATTCAGCACTGCAGAACGTGAATTACTGCGTCACGGATTTTCGTCGTACCCCGGTACGCCTTCAAATCCGTTAGAAGCTTTTCGCTCCGATCAAGGACCGCCTGCTCTACATCTCCGATGGCGGAACTGTCGTGCGCACACCGGAAAAGATTTTGAAAACATATCCGATGGAAACGGCACTCTGGAAATCCATGTGCCGCATGGTACACGACAAACTTCCGTCCTGCGACTGCTTCGCCGCTACCCCGGACTACTGCCTCGCCGAAGATGCCGGAAGCCGCATGTTTCACTGGCTCCGCGACTCCTACGGCTTCGATGTCCGCGAAGTACCGGATCTGTCGAAGGTAGAAAACGAGGACATTATCAAATTCACGATCTACCATCCAACCTCCTGTGAAGAGCTTTGCTCCCCAAATTTCATCCCGGCGTGGAAGCATCAGGCAAAACTCGCTGTCGCCGGTAAGGAATGGTTGGACTGCAACGCCCGCGGCGTCAGCAAATGGACCGGTCTCTCATTTCTGATGAACTACTTCGGCCTTACCTCAGACGAAGTCTGCTGCTTCGGCGACAACCTGAATGACATCGAGATGCTTCAGAACGCCGGCGAAAGCTACGCCGTCTCCAACGCCCGAGCGGAAGTCATCGCCTCGGCAAAACACACCTGCCCGCCGTACTGGGAGAACGGGGTGCTGCAGGTTCTGAAAACGTTTTTGAAGGAAACGACAAACCCGTTTTGATTCAAAAAATCCAGGCATCCTATACGGATGCCTGGATTTTTAATTCTCTGTTTCTTTACAGTACCCCATGCGGCGCAATGCCGATCGCAAATTCGACTGCAATCGCTACCAGGACTACCAGCAGCGAAATGATGAATCCGTGCAGCATCGGCTTTGCGCCGGAGCGGCAGAGGGATTTGAAATCGGTGTTCAGGCCGATGGCCGCAAGGGCGGCTACCATCAGAAATTTGCTGATGGTTTTTAATGCGGCTGCTGTGCCTGCCGGGATAAGACCTAAGGAGGTCAGTGCTGACATGGCGAGAAAGCCTAAGATAAACCATGGAAAAATGGATTTGATGCTTACCTTTACGGCGGTTCCTTCTGCTGCCTGCGCCTTCCGTTTCAGATGTACGTTGATGGCGGCGAATGCCAGAACAGCCGGAATGATGGCAAGGGTCCGTGTCAGTTTTACCATGGTTGCGAAATCACCGGCAGCCTCGCTGAATGCGTAACCGGTGGCAACGACGCTTGAGGTATCGTTGACCGCAGTTCCGGCCCAGAGGCCAAACGCGGCATCTGAAAGGCCCATCCAGTGACCGAGAATCGGGAATACGACAATCATGACCGTATCAAATAAAAACGTTGCGGAGAGGCCATAGGCAATGTCCATATCGGTCGCCTCGATGACCGGCGCGATTGCCGCGATCGCGGAACCGCCGCAGATACCCGTGCCGGCGTTGATGAGGCTGCTCGTCTTCCAGTTCAGTCCAAGTGCTTTTCCGATCAGTGCGCCGAGGCCAAAACACGTTGCCAGGGTAAATACCATAACCGTCAGGGAAAATCTTCCGACCGTCAGCACCGTGCGGATATTCAGGCTCGCCCCGAGCAGAATAATCGCAAATTTCAGGATCTTCTTCGATGTAAATTTAATTCCCGGCGCTGTCACGCTGTTCGGCTTGTAAAAGGCATTCACAATCATACCGATAAACATAGCGATGACCGACGCCCCGATAAAGTGCAGTCCGGCGCTCTCCTCCAGGCTTTCCAGGAATTTCGCCGCAGCGGCAATTACCAGTGCAATCGCCGCTCCGGGAATCATTTTTTTTACGTTTTTCACAATACGTTTCCTCCAGCTTTCTTTTTCCTTTTTTCTCTCTTTGCCCGTTTATTTTAATATGCTTCCATGATAAAATAAACGCATAACTAAGAATGCATTCATTCCATTTTGTTATGGAGAATTTTACAAAGGAGTTTTTATGGATCAGAAACTGGAAACTTTTTTGACGCTCTGCAAGACGATGCACTACGGCCGCGCCGCCGAACTGCTCCATCTCTCGCAGCCTGCCGTCAGCAAGCACATTCAGGCGCTCGAGGCGCAGTACGGTGTCCGCCTCTTTACGTACCAGGCTCGGCGGCTGCAGAAGACACGGGAAGGCGACCTTCTCGAGCAGTATGCTTTTTCTCTGCGCTACAACGAAGAAATGCTTCTCGCGCGTCTTCACGAAAAATCAAAGACTCTGCTCCGCATCGGCGCGACAAAATCCATCGGCGATTATATTCTGCTGCCGGAAATCCGCCGCTTTCTTGCAAAACCGGACCAGCAGCTTCACTTTCTTGTCGACAACACGGCCCATCTTCTCGCAAAACTGGAAGACGGCGAACTCGATTTTGTTGTCCTGGAAGGGCTTTTTGACAAGCAGCGCTATGACTTTTTCCTGCTCCGCGAGGAACCGTATCTCGGCATCTGCGCCGCAGACCACCCCTTCGCCGGAAAGCAGATCCCCATCCCGGATCTCTTCTCCGAGCGCCTGATCCTCCGCGAAGAAGGCTCCGGCACCCGGAAAATTCTCGAACGCGAACTCATCCAGTCCGGCTACCACGTCAGCGCCTTCTCCGACTGTGCCTGCATCAGTTCCTTTAAGCTGTTAAAAGAACTCGTCCGCGAAAACTGCGGCATCAGCTTCGTCTACGAGGCCGTCGTCAAAGACGACCCCCGCTTCGGCCGCTTCTTCTGCCCCCCGCTCACCGGGGCGCACGAACTGAATGTCGTCTACCTCAAAAATACGGACGCTGGGCATTGGGCGCATCAGTTTCTGGAAAGGTGACAGAAAAAAACGGAGAACCGGCATCATCGCTTTATGGTTCTCCGTTTACTGTTTGCCCTCTTCCTTATTTTCTCTCTGTAAATTGAATTCCATAATCTTCCAGAACAGGAACAATATCTTCACTTTTCATAAACAATCCGTCAGCCCAATAATAACCATCTTCCAACGTTATTATAACAATCGTAAACGGATGAAAATAATCCATGTTATGCTCGTCTATACCTGGATATAAAGAAAAACAAATTTCATGCCATGTATCTTTTTTAAACTGAACGATTCGTTTTACTTCAAATTCATCCCACGAAATTGTTTTTGAATATTTTCCAAAATGAAGAACACACTTTTCACGATAAAAATATACTCTTCGAAGATTATAGAATATCACGGTTAATCCGAGACATATCACCCCATAGAGAAAACATAGGTAAATGACTGCTTCATGCTTTTCAGGTTTTAGTTCAACAAACAAATATACTAATGTCACATAAAGCCCAAAGCACTCCATACATGCAATTATTTTGGATGGCAGAAAACTTTTTATTTTCATTTCTCGTTATTCACCTTCTCTTACTTTACTTTTTTTAACTCAATCTGGTATTTTTCAATTACTTCTGAAAGTTCATCCCTTCGTATGGCAAGTTCTCTCCTTGTCAATCCATTTACAAAAAACAACGGAGAACCGGCATCATCATCTCTTTACCGGTTCTCCGTTCACTGTCTGTACCAGGACTTTGTCAAATCTTGCGTATTTTTTTACTTCTTTCATCAACGCATCGAGGTCTTTCACGATCTGCTCCCGCTTTCCTGTCGGTCCTATGAAATATTCCCTGCCTCCCATTTCCAGCGGATTTCCTGTCGTTCTTGTCCGTACACCGAATGTAAGTCTTCTGCTACCCCTCCGGTAATAAATCGTATAGGTACGCGGTACATAATTAAACAGAGAGCTTTCTATTTCAGAAACCTTATAAAATTCGCCGCTTTCTTTCGCCGCCGCGTACCGCCGGTCCTTCAGGCAGTCCATTTCGGCTACGGAAATAAAGCAGATCAGATAGTCCAGAAACGAAAACACAACCAGAATCAGTGCTTCCACGATTCGTCCCGTCTTTGTTTTATCCAGAATGTGAACATACGTATCCCCGTAAAATACCGCAAAGAAAAGAATAATACTCAAAATAATCTTGATCCACGGCCAGAGACGGGATTTAATTTTTCGGTTTACTTTAAAAACATTGATCCAGTCAAGCAACTATTTTTCCTCCAACTCCGTCATAATATCTGCATTTATTCTACACGCTTTCCCCCGTAAAAACAACAGAAATCAGAACACTTTCTCTCATTTCGTACGTTATTTACTTTCTGTATACTTAACACCGTATGAAGTGAGCAATTCACAAAATTCATCGGCACTGAGCGGTATGATTCCCCAGCCCGGTCCGCGGAACTTATCAAATATCATAATACTGGTAAATGGATGATAGGTGCACCAAAATAAACTGTCGTCTTTCTGTTTCGATATGTTGAAGAAAAAATGATCATTGTATCTTTGTATCACAGTGAAATCTTCCCATTCTATCTTTTTTTCATACCTCAAAAAAGATAGCTTTATTCCCCATTCGTAAATGTAAATTTGTCTTAGAAGTTCTACAGTTACAGCAACACCAAATAAGCCAATAAAAAACATCATTCCTATCAGTACTATAATACTTTCCTTCAATGAATACGATTGGATCTGGGCTTTTTCTTTTATCCATATACTCGCCAAATAATAATTACCCATAGCACACACAATCAACTTTATACTTCTACCCAAATCATCCCATATTACTTTCATTCGATCTTCGCCTCCAATTTCTATTTACTTTCCGCATACTCAACACCGTACGAAGTGAGCAGTTCACAAAATTCGTCGGCACTGATTGGCATAGTACGGACACAACTAAATTCTGACTTATCAAATATCACAAAGCTAGTAAATGGATGATATGTTGAAAAAAACAGACCGCTATCTTTTTGTTTTGATACGTTAAAGAAAAAATGATTTTTATATCTTTGTATAACGGAAAAATCCTCCCATACAATTTTTTTCTTATATCCCAAAAAGGCAAGTTCCATTCCCCACTTATGGATGTAAATACGTGTTAAAGCATCTACACTTCCCCATGACACTATCCCGCAAATAAACATCATTCCCAATATTACCCAAAGCTTTTGAGGCAAATTATATAATTCGCATTGATTCTTTGCTTCTTCCCAAAATCTTGTCATAAGATACCCGATGCCTATTAATATAGCAACTTGTCCAAACATAAAAAACTTACGATATCCTGCTCTCATATTTGCCTCCATCAAAAAACAGTTTACCCCCAGCTTTCACTCTATGTCAATTCATGAGTAAAAGGAAATAGAGAAATTTAGAAATCCAATATTTTACTCAACTGTCAAAGATGGCGTTTTACACGCTTCCTCCGTAAAAACAATATGCTTTATGATAGTTGATCCATCCCGCTCCCGACAGCAGTCTGCCCCAGCTTTTGTTTCTGATTTCTGTGATCGTATAACTTCCCTGATCTTTGATGACTCCCACCACTGGGTATTCTACTCCGGGGCCTGTGCGGATGTTTAGTGCCGGGTCCGTTACACGGTAAATGCCGGGATTGTATTCACTTTTTCCACCGCCGTTTTCCGTTTCTCGAAGCAGACGCTGGAACCGCTCCCAGTCTCCCCGCTTCTGAATCTGGGACGGGCAGTTTTTGCTACAGATGTCGTAATGCCGGTAAACTGCATCTGCCGGAATCCCTGTCTCGTTCATCAGGTCTTTCACCAGTTCCACTGTATGTAAAAATGCGGTTTCGTAATCATATCCTTTCTGCACGCACATCTCAACTGCGATGCTGTTCCGGTTTCCATATCTGCCGAACAGATTTTTACTTCCATAATTTCTCCCGATATGCCAGCATCCTCTGCTGTGCGGCGCAGCCTGATAAGCAATTTCTCCGTCATCTACGTAATAATGCGCCGACATATCCTGAAAATTTCCCTGGTACTGCGCTCTTGCATGTGCGCGGGCATCGGCTCCGGCGGCAAAGTTGTCTGTATTATGTACCACAATACACTGCGGATGATTTTCCGGCCAGGTATTCTGGTTACTGCAATAGCTTCTGTCAATCCTCATTTGCTCTGCTCCTCCTTTCTCAGCACATCAATCCTCGACCGCAGAATCTCAGGAATTTTCACTCCCATCAGTCCTGCATTTTCCAGGATCGAAACTGCTTCATTTAAAATAAATCCAATGCAGACGGCATCCCGCAGGTAATTGGTCTGTGTGAGCTGATCCAGTTTTTCCGCGATCAGCACAAAGAACAGCATCATACCTTTTCTGCAAAGTCCTTTCCATCCCGCACGGCTCTCCAATGTTCCGTTTTCAGATTTCGGACTCTTTTTAAAAACGACAGGAAGCAGAACACCTCCCGTGATCCAATCAATTGCCATAAAGCAGACCAGCGTTTCCAGCGCAGCATCCCAGCCTCCAAACTGTGCCGCAAGGAAGCTGCCTGCTGCGGCAATGATCGTGCGATAAATTGATTTCATTGGCATTTCCTTCTTTCTTTTTCTAAATTTGCGTATAAAAAGGGAAGTGGCTGGTAATTCGTGGGATCTTACAGCCACTTCCACTCTTTTTGTATGTTATTTACTTTCCGTATACTTGACACCGTATGAAGTGAGGAGGTCACAAAATTCGTCGGCGCTGAGCGGTATAATATGAACAGAACGATTTCGCGAATTATCAAATATTACAAAACTAGTAAATGGATGAAACATTGCCCAATACGGACCTGGATCTTTTTGTTTGGACATATTAAAGAAAAAATGATTATGATATCTTCGTATAACAGAAAATTCTTCCCATTCAATTTTTTTCTTATATTTCAAAAATGAGATCTGCATTCCCCATTCATAAATATAAATACTGGTTAAAGCATTTATAATTCCATATGCTACACCAAAAGTATAAATCATAAACCAAAATATCATAAATGCTTTATCTTGCATATTATAGGAACTAATTTGACCTTTGGCCTCTTCCCAAAAATTCAGCATAAGGTATCCGCACCCCATAAACACCGATATACTAAAATATTTATAAAATTCACGATATCCTACCTTCATATTTGCCACCTACTAATTTAACTTTTACCTTTGCACAAGGTACTCTCATCTTGTGCAAAGGTGATTTATAGATTTTCTATCTAAGTGCCGGAAGTCCTATATCTTGCATTTTTTTTGAAATCGCAGGCTTATTATTTTGCCAGTTTTTCTTTGTTTTCCCATTTTTTTTCGTACTAAAATTGCTGTTGCTATTTTTCTTAAGTGTTGATCCATTTTTATTTTCCTGCTTCTTTGTTTTTCCAAAAATCCCATCCAAAACGCCACTTTTTCCATGTCCAAGTATTGGTGTTTGAAAAAGATCCGAAAAAACAGAGAGCGCCACTTCCTCTGACATTTTTTTTACGTAAATATTATAAGTACTTGGCACTAAAAACGTTGAAATCCCATCATAAACTCCAGCTGCTACAGCTCTCTTCGCATCTTTTGTCTCCCTATACTCTAAATAAAAGCCTCCCATAAAGCTCACCAATATAGCTGTTGGGATATCACCAGCAGCGCCATTAATACCTCCCGAAATAGCCGCAACACACAGTCCTTCCATTGTTACATCTTCCCCGCTAAGCTCACATTGAAGCCAATATGTGACTCCTCCCAGCAGCCCGAATATTAAAAATCTTCCGTACGGTGTTTCAAGCAGTTTTTCGATCACCCCTACTACCTGTGCTAAACTGCCTTCCTCATCTACCGCATTCACCGGATTGTTGCAGCAATACACATAAAGGTTCTTTCCGTTCATGCTGAACATTTGCGCTTTTGCAACATCAAAGTTGTCCGCGCAAAGGAATCTGCACAGTTCCGGATCGTAATAGCGGCTCGCGGTGACATAGAGTTTAGTATCGTCATCATAGCAGTAAGCACGATAACGGAACGGGTTGAGTTTACCGATATTTTCTCCGCTGGTATCGGTCAGGCCTGTCTGTTTTCCCCATGCATCGTAAGAATAGTTTACTACCTGTTTTCCATCGCTGTCAATCAGTCCGATGACATCGTTCTGGCTGTTGTACAAGTAATAATACTCTTTTTCTCCCTTTTTCAGCATCATTGGGGATTTATCCGCGCCATAAACAAACTGAACCAGTACATCTCCATATTTGGTTCCCATCAGTTTGTTTCCGCACCAATAGTTCTTATGGCTGGTTCCGTTCAGGTCTTTCCACTGGACTCTGTGTCCTTCGCTGTCGTAATAGTAAACTGCTTTCTTTCCATTTAAAGTCAGGCTCTGCAGCAGGCTTCCTCTGTACCAGGTCAGTGTTTTTCCCTGATAAGCTGTGATATTTCCGACTGCGTCATAAGAAATACTGCTGCCGTTGTAGGAAATAAGCTGATCTTTCCATCCTGAAGTACGGTAAGTAAACAGATCTGTCTTTACCGCAGTGCCAAGTGTTCCCGTTGTATAGGAATACTCTTTTCTCGACGTCATATTCATTCCGGCATCGTAGGTATACGTAATACTCTTATTTTCCCATACAGAATCCACACGGGTCAGTTCACTCAAAGCATTATACGTATATTTTACTTTCTGAACACCATTTTCGGAAATCGTAACAATATTTCCTACTGCGTCGTAAGTAAATGACAGTTTCTTTCCGTTGTTGTTGATTTCTTTAAGAAGTAAAGTTGTAATTCCCGCTTTTCTTCCCGGTACAAAAGTATAGTCAACTGGATACGTTTTATCTTTCAGATGAATAGTTTTTCTGGTAACGCGGCATAACGTATCAAAGGTATACGAAATTTTGACTGCATCATTTACCTTGATCTGATAAATCACATCCGGTGCCTGTGCTTTTCCAATCTCTCCAAATACGCATGATGTTGAAATTTTGCTGTCATCAATCTGATGTACCATGCCTGTGCGTCTGTTCTTGCTGTCATACTGAATACGCGCCGTTTCTCCATCTGTTGTGCGGTATCCTGCCATTCTCTGGATCATGTCATAGTCAAAGAAAATCTTTCTGTCGTTTTCCAGATCCTCATGGTAAAATACATTTCCATAGTCGTCATAGACATTTCGGAAGACTGTCGTTCCATTCCACTTCTGCTCCACGATCTGTTCGTACTTATCATAGCTGTTTTTCAGCACTTCTCCTGTCGCATACTTTACTTCGCTGAGCGGGCCATCCGACGGAAGGTAATCGTATTCTTCCAGTGCATTTCCGCCTGCCAGAATTCTGGTCTGGTTTCCGAGGAAATCATATTCATAGGTATATTCGAATCCATTGTGGGCAATCGTTTTTAACCGGTCACCTTCATCATACGTATAACCCAGTTTTACCGTATTTGTTCCATCAGAAGCCGTTGCACCGGTCAGAAGGTCATTCTTGGTATCATACGTATACGTTACCTTATTCCCTTTTGCATCGGTAACTCCCGTCAGCAGGCGTTCTTTGCTGTCGTATTCGTTTGTCGTTACGAATCCTCTGGCATCTGTCAGTGTTTTTACATTTCGGCCGGTTGCCGTGTAGGTATACTGCGCCGTCATACGTTCGCTGCATGCCTCCAAAATAAATTCCTGTGGACTCATGGCTTCTACTGTTGGATATGCTCCGTTAATTGCTGTATTCTCTTCATGTGAGAGACTTGGAATCATAAAATACCGGCTGTTCTGTTTGATGCAATAATTATTTTTATCCTCTTCACTCACTTCAAACCAGAATTTCTGTTTGCTGTCCGATGTATTTTTCACCTGCAGCGTGAGTGTTCCATCCGAAGCCATAGAAAGTGCTTTTCCCTCTGCATTGGCCGGTTCCAGGAAAAATCCACCTGTTTCATCTCCATGAATCAGAAACATCTGTGCTTCTTTTCCTAAATACCGATTCTGAACAACTGTTGATCCCGCTGTTGTTCCATTTACCTGCATATACTGTCCACTGTATCCAAGACGCATCATATAAATCCCGCCGGAAATCGGCTGGTCACTCTTTCGTTCATATACAACAGGCTCAAAATACCACTGCTGATTCGGATGTGTTTCTGACTGATCCCAAATCTGTAACTGAATCGAATTATCAAGCTGTGCTCTCGGAAGATCAATCGCTTTTTTGTCCTTAGAAATTTTACTTGTGATCAAATACATTCCTTCTCCTACTGGTTTGATACGAAATTTCTGTGAATCTTTGTTTGCGTATGCAGCTAACTTCGCCTTTGCCCCATTTGCATCCGTTCCGATATCCAGTACATATGTCCCATTTCCGTCAAATGCTTTGAAAATAATATATCCTTCTCCAGCATCCTCAATATGCCATTTCTGCTCCGAACTTCCCGAAAACTCATACTGCTGAACTGCTGCTCCGTCTTTATTAGATGCATCTTTTACATCGATATACTTACCAGATTTTCTGTGGCGAATATAATAACTTCTGCCAGCCATTACCGACGTACTTACCCTGTCATGATGAATCACTACGTCCTGCGGATTTCCCTTGGTATCATAGGTATAACGGTATTGAACTCCCTCTGAATTTCTTGCCGCCGTCATATTTTTCTTTCCATCATATTCATACTCAAACGAAGAGCCGGTCACTTTAACCATTTTGGAAAGCAGGTCTGTTTTGTTGCAGGTAAATGCATTCTGCTCCGCTGCTGTCTTGGCACTTACAATATTTCCATTTGCATCATACACGTAACTTTCCGCATCATCACGGATCAGCTGCAAGCCGGTAAAGAATGCATCATTCTGCTGTTTCTGGTATTCGAGATAGATCTGAATGGATTCGTAGGTCTTATTTGTTGTGGAACCATCTTTCCTGGTCAGGATTACGCCATTGACAAACTGCCACTCTGTCACATACGGATTGCAGTTCACAATTGTCTCTGTCGTTGTTTTGTCGGTAAAATGAACCACTGCACGAACACGGAAGATTCGGCCCGGAATGGCGTCTGCTTTCACACTGCATCCGAACACAAATACATCGCCTTCTTTTCCGCTCACCTTTACGGTCTGCATCAGGTTCTTGTTTTTGGACAAGTTTCCTCGTAATCTTGCACATTTACCTTTAACTGAATCTGTTACAATCTGGTCTGCACTTTCTCCCTGACTTAATTTCCAGCCATTTTCTCCGGTTGCATTAAATGCCTCTTCAAAAAACGCATTCCGTAACATATTGAATTTATTTGCCGCTGCCGATTTTTCCAGCTGGAAGCAGGAAAAATAAGCCCATCCCTGCATATTATCCAAGAAAAACGCGGTAGTTACCTCCGTCTGAGATGCAATCGTAATAGTTACCGATACACGAGTCCATTCATCCGAATCTGTATCTTTCACCTCTGTTACCAGATCCATTTTCTCTGTATTTCCGGAAGAAAGTAAAATTCCAGCACCGCACTCGGAACGTTTTTTCTCTGGATCTGGTACACATTTTTCAACCTTAACATAGCAAGAAAAAGTATAAGTTCCTTTCTCTAAAACCTGCTTCTTTGAAAATCCATTTCTTCCGTTTACTGTATTCTTACTTATGATACAGCATTTTTTAACTGGAAATCCGTCTGGAATATCTAAGTCAGCGATCGCATTTTCACTTCCAGTTTTAATCTTATCCCACTGTACAAAATATGGTTCTGGCTCCATCCAATTCTTCACAACCTTCTGCAGCGTTCCTGTCTTGCTCAGCTTGTTATTCTTTCTTCCTTCCCGTAAAAACTGATAACTGTTTGCAGCACCATCTTCATCCGACACATCCGCCGGGCAGCCGAAATTGTCAAAGTGGTAGGTAAACTTTCGATTATCACCTGTCCGACTGATTTCCCCATCCAATCCCTGTGTTTCAAACACCGTAGTATTTCCATTTCGATAGGAAATTTTCATTCTCTGCCCATTCTGTGGTCCTGTATGTTCAAAAACTTCTGACACTCGTTTTACTCCGCAGTCATCCTGGTACTTATATGAAATCTGTCGCCCATCATTATTCTGTACGCTCACCAGAATATCTCCATCGTAGAAAAATTCCGTACTTTTATTATCCGGATAACTAATTCTGGTCAGATGTCCTGCACTGTCATAGGAAAAATAAATGCTTCTTCCATTCGCATTCAGATTGCCCAGGTTATTGTCTTTTCCATATCCGAAGTCCATTCTTGCACCGGTCGGGTCAATCAGATATGCCAGATAGTTTCCTGCTGTGGACGGGCCGTACTGCGCTTTCTGCAGATTTCCGTTGGAATCCTTGATACTCCTCATGTACTTGTCATGTCCAAACGCATATTCCCAGCCGTTTTTGTCCTTCATGATGTAATAAGAATCTCCGTCGGAAGAGCTTGTCTGCGTCAGCTCGTATCCAAGTCCATCTTCATCCTTTAATTTATTTCCATCCGCTGTATCTTTATAAAAGTAATGCCGGGTTCCATCTCCATCTGTGTAGACATACGGGAAGTTTGCGTTTCCTGTGGCTTCCATTTCCTGGATGAAGTTCATTCTCCAGCCTTTTCCCATACGGTTGTTTTTACTCCGTTCTGACAGATTATACACATGACGGATATGAATCGGCAGCAGTCCACCGCTGGTTGACGCATCTTCATGCACCCATACAAGGTTTCCATTGAAGTCATTAACATAGCCATGGCCTGCGCGTCCGGCATCCTGCTCATGGTAGCTGTAATAGTCCTCGAGTCCTGTTGTACTACGGTAATAAAAGATTCCTTGCGGGAAATACTCGGAAGTAATTCCATAAGAGTTATTGGATGGATAATCAGAAGAAATGAAAACGGCTTCCTGATATGGTGTCTCATTCTGTGCCGCGATAACAATTCCATGATTTACCCCTGTGTTATACCACTCACGCACCAGTTTTGTTACGTTGAATCCGCACGGTGTAACGGTAATTGTATTACCGGACTGTACCTGCTTTACACTGCAGTAATCCAGTACATTCGACTGATATGCCGGCTGATTGTTCCATGTGGTTGATCCCGGATTCCATCCTCCCGTTACTTTATGGGCGGTAATAAAAAACGGCTGGTTGCTGTCCGAAGAATACCGGTACTGCCATACATAGATTTTTGCATCGTAGATAACCGCTCCAGGTTCCATTGCAGGCAAGCTGGTAAATTTCAGGAAAGAACGGCATTTTCCATATTCCCGGTTATGGCCTACGGTAAAAGAACCATAAGAAGCTACCACCGCGCTGTCCGGACTTTTTTCTCGGACAAACGTATCGTCAATTGCCCTATTTGTTTTCGAGGTTTCTGCCGATGGATCAATCACAACTGGATATACTCGGTTTTCGTCCTGAAGCCATTTCTGATCCGGTACGACGCTTAAAATACTGCAATGCTGCTCCGCATCGGTTTCCAGTTCATAGTGTACCTGTTCCGAATAATTTCCGGCTGCATCGTACATACACGGCGGGGCAAAATAATAAAAAACTTCTTCTGTTTCTTCATCAATCAGGTCAATTCCTCCGTCTTCCCGAATGACAATCATCATCCCCGGGAACTGCAGGGAAAACGAATATTCAAGAGCTGCTGCTTTTACCGATTTTAAGATCAGGTTTTCTTTTACCTGTTCTCCGATGATTTTGTATTCGAGATCTACATTCTCTGCAATCTCTGCATAATGTCCGGCAGCCACAAGACCCGGAACACTCATTTTTTCCTGATTTTCCTGCTCCACGCTTTTTTCTTCTGTTTTCTGCACTGCGGCTCTGTTCTGCATTCCTTCTTCTGTCGGATAGAGATTTTCCGGCTGAAATACAGCTTCACGCTTCTGTGCCTGTACTGCCGCCTGGCTTCGGATGTTCTGTTTTTTCTGCTTTTCTGCCAGAAATCCCCAGCTCAGTTTTCTTCCCGTTTTTTCAATAGTAACCATTTCATTTGCATTACTGCTTTCTGCAAAATGGACTTTTACCCGGGATGCATGGTTCTGATAACCGTTTTCTGTTTTTTCCAGTCTGTTATCAATTTCCTTCCACTCTTCTCCTTCTTTATAATGAACCGGGTATCCGTAAATGACGGCTGCACCGCCATGATTTTCTGTTCGGAAGTTTTTGGTAAAACGGTCTCGTTTCTGTAAAATTTCCGAGATTACGCGATCTGTTTTCTGACTCATTTTAATTTCTCCTTTTTCTTCATCCTGTATTGTTTCTGGTTTCGTAAATACTTTATCTGCGCGCTTCTGATAAAGTTCTAAATTTAGAGAATCACCTATTGACTTTTCTCTATGGAAACTCTAATATAGAAATATAATCTTCTCTATCTTTAGGTTTTTCTCTAAATTTGATCTCATTATATAGAGTATCCTCTATTTTGTCAATACATTTTTTAGGCTTTTATCTATTTTTTTTATTGGAGGTATGTTATGAACTGCGTAGAACGTGTAAAGCAAATCTGTAAAGAGCGGAAAATTCCAATATCGAAGCTGGAAAAAGACCTTGGGTTTTCCAACGGTTATGTCGGTCAGCTAAAAAAAGGATCCTTCCCCGCTGAGCGTCTTTCCAAAATTGCCGACTATCTGAGTCTTTCCCCTCAATATCTGATGTACGGAGAGGAACCTGCACCAGATCCGGTACTGACTTCCCGTGACGAACGGGATATTGAAAAAATCCTCGCCCGCACCAAAGAACAGCTTCTTTCTCAGGAGGGGCTGATGTTTGACGGCGATCCCGCTTCCCCGGAAGCCATCGATTCCATTCTTTCGGCAATGCAGATCGGTATGGAACTCGCAAAAAAGAAGAACAAAGAAAAATACACACCGAAAAAATATAAAAAGGACTGATGTCTATGGACATAAAAAAAAGAGCGAATCAGATCGCTCACCGATTCCAGTCACGGAATCCTTTTGAAATTGTCCGTGGACTGAATGTGATTCTCGTGGATGCTCCTTTAAGCGGAGTCCGTGGTTTTTATCAGTATTTTCAGAGAAACCATATCATCTATCTCGATGAAACTCTTTCCGAGCAGGAGCGCACACTGGTTCTGGCACACGAACTTGGGCATCTGTTTCTCCATAAAAAGGCAAATGCCATCTTTATGGATACCAGAACTCATTTAAAAACGGCAGAATATGAAACCGAAGCTGATACCTTTGCCATTGAGCTGCTCCTGCCTGATGACACTTTCTCAGAATATCTTTCTGCGGGCTATACCTCAGAGCAGATATCACGGATTACGGGCTATGCGCAAAGATTGATTGATTTAAAAGCTTCTCATATCAAAATATTGTAATTTCGTTAACTCACAAAAAGACAACTTCCTGCCTGATGGATTGACTCCATTCTTAAGGCAGGAGGCTGTCTTTTCCTACTATACCCGCTCTACTAAAAGCTGCTGCATCGGCGTAAGATTTTCGGTTTTAAGGTCGTTCAGTTCCCGAATTTTTTCCGTTGTCGTATAAAATTTCTTTGCGATATCCCACAGTGTATCCCCCGGCTTGACGAAGTAGCAGGTGATGCCCGGGAGGCTCTGCAGTTCTTCCGGATCTCGGTCTTTTTCTTCGACGTACTGCATTACCATCTCTTTTCTGCGGCGGAAGACGAGGGCGTTCAGGTTCAGTACGACTTTGGCTTCGATGTCGCTGCTGTCCGGCATGGTTGTGGAGAGCTGGTCAATGGAGGACTGGAGTTCGTAGCGGCAGTCCGGTCCGATTCCCGGGACTTCGATGGTGTGGCGGAAAGGGAGGGCGGTTTCGGCGGCGTAGAATGGCATTTCATCGTCGCTCACGACATAGAGCGCCCTGAGTTCCACCACGCCGGTTACTTCGATGCCGTTTTCTACGATTCTTTCCTCGTCGATCTTGATTTTGCCGTCGCTGTGGCAGATCTGCAGAATTTTATTTTTCGGTACGCGCATCTGCAGTTTGTCGGTCAGGCGGCATTTGGAGGAATTGCGGATCAGAAGGCTCTCCAAAGTCTCCTCCTGCACTTTTGGAATGCATTCTCGGTGCGGATGGTAAACGTCCTGCAGAAGTGATACGGTTTCTTCCTGATACAGACAGATGTCAAGTTCGAGTACGGCCTCCGCCTGCAGGACCCGCTCCTCGCCGTCGGAATCGGGCTGGATTTCGAGTGTGGTCTGGCCGAGTGTGCTTTCGATCCGCGGGATCATCTCGGAGATGCAGCCCTGGCATTCCACTTCTGCCTGGAACGGGAGCGCCTGCTCCACCCACTGCAGCGGGTGATCCTCCTCGCCGTCGCTGTACAGACAGAAGACAAAGAGTTCTCCCTGCGCACTGACCCGCCCCTCCTCAGAGCGGAGATCGAGACCGCGCACTTCCAGATCCTGCCAGAGAATCTCGTGCAATTCCGGCTTGCCGGACGGAATCGTAAGCTCCTTTTTGACACGCAGCACATCTTTTTTCTGCACTGCAAGCTCAACCACGCGGTATTCCTGCCTTTTTACCGCGACGTCGCTCTCCCCGCGGATTTCCATCGGCACGGCAAGGTCGCACAGTTCCTCGATCCACGCGTGCAGCGTGACGATCGCGCGCACGCCCAGCTTCCGCGAGTTGATGAGATGCAGGTTCAGATCTTCCACTTCCCAGGTGATGCAGACCTTGTCGCCCCCTGTCAGACCATCGAGATGGATCGTCTCGTCGATCGGAAGCTCGCCGGAGAGCTGGCAGATCCGGCGCCGTTCGCCGTCGGAGACGTACAGCAGATGAAAGGTGAGGCCGCCGAATACACGCGCTTTTCCTTCCGAAATCTGCACATCCCCGATCGTCACCTCGCCTTTTTTCTGAATCATCCGCCCCACATCGGGCCGTGCGTCCGGCACATTGTAGTCCTCATCAAACGTAATCTGTGACACCGCTTCGCTTTTTCTGCTAATCTGATGCAGAATCTTTTTTACAAAATCCATAAGGCTCCTCCCACTCTAATCCTCAAATACGACTGAGATTCCCGCCGCCGCTTTCGTTTTCAGCACGACGTAAGGGCAGGAGGCGGTGCCTTTCTGCTCCTCCTTTGCGGCAGGTCCGACGAGTTTTGTCCGCACGAAAACGGCGTTTTCCGATTTCGATACTTCTTCGATCTGTATGGAAAAGCCTCCGCTTTTCTGCTTTCCGTAGCCGCGCAGTATGTAGAGATCGTCCCCGCTCTCGTACGCCATCTGGAACGCGGATTCTTTTTTCCTGCGCAAAATCTGATCAATTTCCGGCGGAAAATCGCCCGGCTTTACAATCGCATATGACAGTTCTTTCCGCTCGCCCTCGCTCACATCTGTGATCCGGCACGATGCCAGGAGCATCAGGATCACCGCCGCCAGAAGAACTCTTCCCCGTCTCTTTTTCTTCATCATTCCAAACGCCGCTTCCTGCTCTTTCTATCCATTGTATGACGGGCCACAGTCTTCTATGACGCAAAATCTTTTTCCGAAAAAGACGAAAGTTATTGCAACCCGCCCCATATATGACGTATACTGAAAAGTACGCAATAACTGAATATCACTATTTTTACCAAGAGGAGAAAAAGATTCATGATTCGTTTTATTCTGGTCATTCTGACCGCTTTTCTGTATCTGATTCTGTCGATCCCGGTGCTTCTTGTTCTGCTTCTGATCCGGAAGAAAAAGCCGGAGGTCTGTGACAAGGTAAGCCGTGCGCTGATCCGCTGGATTTTCCGCGTAATTCTGTTTTTTTCCGGCACGAAGGTCACCGTAAAAGGTCAGGAAAATATTCCGAAGGACCGGGCTGTTCTATACATCGGCAATCACCGCAGCTATTTTGATATCCTTGTAACCTACACAACGGTTCCGGGCTCCTGCGGATTTGTCGCAAAAAAAGAGCTTTCACGCATTCCGCTGTTAAAGAACTGGATGGAACTCATCCACTGCCTGTTTCTCGACCGTTCCGACATCAAGCAGGGTCTGCAGATGATTCTCTCCGGATGTGAGGAGATCAAGAGCGGCACTTCCATCTGTATCTTCCCGGAGGGTACCCGCGGCAAGACGGAGAGCGAGCTGGAGCTCGGCGAGTTCCACAACGGTTCATTCAAGATGGCAACGAAAACCGGCTGCCCGATCATTCCGCTTTCGATTTCCGGATCCAGAGAAATTCTGGAAGCACATTTCCCGAAGATCCGCGGTACCCACGTTACCGTAACGTACGGCAAGCCGATCATTCCGGGCGAGCTTACGAAGGAAGAGAAAAAAGAGATTGGAAATTATACGAAAAACATTCTATTAGAACAATTGAAAGAAAATGCTTGAAAATGCCAGACCCCTGCGATATAATAAATATATAAAAAGAAAGCACCCACTCCAAAGTGGATGCTCTCGAGAAAAGGGTTAAATGTTCTTACGAACACCGCCTATCCCGTTTGCCGACGGGGTAGGCATTTTTATTTTCGCTTATTTCTCTTATCGAGAAAGGTAAGCAACGCAATGATGAAGCCTCCGAAGGAAATCAGTAAAGCTAAGATTCCCAGAAAAACCATAATAATTTCGTATGCTGTCATTTACGCCACCTCCCTTCCTATGTATTCATTAGCTCGGGAGGCTACCACCCTGTCATGGGTACTTTCCAGTTTAAAATTTTATCATAATTTCTGTGCTGTTTCAAGCATCTCCACAATCTTTCCATATTCCATAAAATGCGATGCCTTTACCAGAATCTGATCGCCGTCCTGTAAGAGCTTCGGCAGTTCTGCCATCAGGCTCTCGCGGTCTGCAAAGTGGCGTACCTCAAGCTTCGAATCAGCCTCTTTTGCCGCTTTTGCAAGATGCTCGCAGAGCGGTCCCGCACAGTAGAGGGCGTCAATGCCGCAGGTTCCGGCGTGTGTGCCGACTTCGGCGTGAAGTGCTGCCTCATCGGTTCCAAGCTCGCCCATATCGCCGAGCACGGCCACTTTTCTTCCCTTCGCCTCTTTCAGAACATCGAGAGATGCCTTCATCGAAACCGGGTTTGCGTTGTAGCAGTCATCGACAACGGTGTATTTTCCTGTCTCGATGATGTGGAATCTTCCGCTCACCGACTGCAGTGTCTCGATTCCCTGTTTGATCTGCTCCAGCGTCAGCCCGTACGTGCATCCGACTGCGGTTCCGGCCAGCGCATTGTAAACCATATGGCGTCCCGGAATCGGAATCAGTGCAGAAAAGCTCCCCTGCGGGGTATGAATCCGGCAGGAAATGCCGCGGAAGCCCTGGCTCTCGATCTCATCGGCATAATATTCGTTCTTTTCATCCAATCCGAAATGAACCGGCTTGATGCCGTGAACCGTTCCAACAGTAGACAGCTTATCATCGTCCCCATTGATGATAATGTGCCCGTTCTCACGCAGATGATCAAAGATCTCGGTTTTTGCCTGTAAAATACCGTCTCGCGTCTTCAGATTTTCCAGATGGCACCAGCCGATATTCGTGATGACTGCAGTCTCCGGGCGTGCGATCTTCGCCAGACGGTGCATCTGGCCGAAATCGTCGATTCCCATCTCGAGAACCGCCATCTCATCTTCCTCACGCAGACGGAAAACAGTGAGCGACAGGCCCAGCTCATTGTTGAAGTTCGCATCCGTTTTCAGCACACGGTATTTCTGCGCCAGCACCGACGCGATCGTCTCTTTCGTACTGGTCTTTCCAACGCTTCCCGTAATGCCGACAACCGGAATATTGAGCTGCTGCATATAGTATTCTGCCATTGCTTTAATGGCCTCCATGGAATCCTTCACGAGGATATACGGGCATGGCGGTGTTTCAAGTTTCTGCTCGGAAATGACAGCAAGTGCGCCCTGGGAAGCCACGTTCGGGATAAATTTATGGCCGTCCACACGCTCACCCGGAATTGCAACGAAGAGACTTCCCTCTCCCGCTTTCCGGCTGTCCGTCACGATATCCGTGACTTCCGCTGTTTTCTTTTCTTCCGGTCCGAAGTAGATTCCGCCGCACACCTCTGTGATGTGCGCAAGTGTCATATTTTTCATGCGTTGTTACCTCTTTTTCTGAGAGAAAGCTGGATCAGCAGCTCGCAGAGTTCCGGATAGGAAATGCCGAGTACCTGTGCCTCCTGCGGCAGAAGGCTGGTCGGGGTCATGCCCGGAAGGGTGTTTGCCTCGAGGCAGTACATTCTTCCGTCCTTGCGCATCATAAAGTCGAGACGGCAGTAGTTTTCGATACCGAGAGCGGCAGCGCCGTCCTCTGCGTGCTTCTGCATTTCTTTCGTCTGCTCCTCCGTCAGTACGGCCGGGCAGGTATCAACAGTAGCTCCGGCTTTGTATTTGTTCGTGTAATCATAGAAGCCTTCGATCGGTGCAATCTCGATGATCGGGTAAGCCTTTCCGTCTACCACGCCAACGGAGAACTCTCTTCCCTCGATATACTCCTCAACGACAACCTCCGGTTCGTAGGAGAAAGCATCCTTCATAGCCTGCCAGTATTCTTCGTTCGTGTGTGCAATATAGACACCGACACTGGAACCGCCGCAGCACGGTTTTACGACAACCGGAAGCTCCAGGCCAAAGCCGGACAAAGGCTCGCTCTCCTGGCCTTTTTTCAGGGTCACGCCGTTCGGGGTCGGCACATGGTGTGCACGGAAGAACTGTTTTGTGATGGATTTGTCCATTGCGAGGGCGCTGCTTAAATAGCCCGTTCCGGTATACGGAATGCCGAGCAGATCGAACGTAGCCTGTACCTTTCCGTCCTCTCCGTTTGCGCCATGCAAGGCAAGGAAAACAACATCCGCTGCCTCGCAGAGCTCCAGTACGTTCGGTCCGAAAAATCTGCGACGGGATGCGATCATCTCGTTTAATCCTGCATCAAAGCTGTGCATATATTCTGCCGCTTTGTCTATATCGTACGCCTCCTCTGCAAATACATCTTCCAGGTTCCCCTTCACATCGATACCGCAGAAAACGTCTACCAGAACTGCCTGATGGTTTTTCTCGCGGAGTGCCTTGCAGACCATAGTTCCCGATGTAATGGATACCGAACGTTCCGTGCTGGTTCCTCCAGCTAATACTACTATTTTCATCTATCAAAATCTCCTTTATTTGATGTGCTTCTGCTGTGATGCTTAAGCGTTTTTCCTACAGGCTGTTTTTCTGTGTAGGCTGCGGCCCGGTTACATCATCCAGGCTATAGTATACGATAACCGGGTCACCAATTTCAATAGCATTGAACACTTTTTCTGCTTCTGTGTACGGTGTATTCACACATCCGTGGGATCCGTTCGTCAGATAGATGTCTCCGCCGTACTCGGTTCGCCAGCTTGCATCGTGGATTCCGACGTCGCCGTTGAACGGAAGCCAGAACATGACATGGCTCGGATAGAGCTTGAAATCACAGTCACTTTTCTTCGCATCCACCGCCCAGACACTGCCTGCCGGAGTGTCATAGCCCGTCGCATGATTGCCCGTTGTGACCGGTGTTTCCGTCACCAGAACGCCGTCCTTGTAGCACCACATTTTCTGCTGGGAAATGCACACCTCGACGTATGTATTTCCGATATCATTTGCCGAGCGGTCATTGGCCGTATAGAGGTAAACCGGGTCGAGATTTCCCCGTGTTTCGTCCTCGATCGCCTGCAGAAGTGCCTGCGTCGTCTCCTCCTTGTCGATGCACCAGCCGTAATCGCCGCCCGCATTCAGGTTAATGGTCGCGCCAAGACTCGTTTTGAAGGTATGCGCCAGCCCGAAGGTGTCCGTCTCATACGCCATATGGCGCACAAAAGCTGCCGCTTCGTCCTGCGAAATCGTGTAGGTTCCATCTTCCCCCTGTACGAGCCAGCTCTGTAAGGTTGCCCGGTCTATGGCATAGCTGTTTTCACCGATTGCATACGTGATCCGCGCCGCTGTCAGGTGGTTCAGTTCCGCCATTTTCCCATTCAGTGCTTCATCATCCTGCGTAATGCCCGGTTTCCGGTAAACATCTTTTTCTTCCAGATCCACGCTCGCCGCTCCGGCATCCAGCGCCTCGATGACAGCCTGCTCCGCCTTCTCATAGTCCACCTGCTCGCCCTCTGTTTCCGGCACAATGACGTACGAGGTTCCGTCATCCGTCAGATACGCATCCGTCGGCGCTTCCTGCTGTTCTTCCTGAAACCCTTCCATCGTCTGCAGTTTTTCCTGCACCATTTCTTTGTCATAGACAGAGTCCGCCGCCACCTGGTTTTCTTTCTCTTTCCAATAGAATGCAGGCCATGCAAGAGTATTCTGGGACTCCAGCAGTTTTTCCACCGCGTGGTCGTCCACATACGTGAGGCCGATCTCCGTGCCGCTTAATGTCTCTGTTTTTCCACCGCGCTCGGTAATGCTGAGTGTATAATCCACAATGTGCTTCTGAATTTCCTCTTTGACCTGCTCTGCGGTCAGCCCTGCGCAGTTCAGTCCGTTGATCGCGGTTTTCGGGAAAAAGTGGGATGCATAGTAATGCCCCACGCCCGCGTAACCGCCTGCGGCCGCAAGGAGTATGAGTCCTGCGGCAATTCCTATTACTTTCTTTTTCATGTTTTTCCTTTCTGTCCCATAGAAAATTTCTTTTTAACTTTCTAATAGAAAAAAGCCGGAACTCCCACACCAGAGTTCACAAAACCTGTGTCCCCCGGGAGAATCCGGCTTTTGTATTTTTACTTATCTGTTATTTGCTTTCCAGAATCTTATCCACGCTGACCAGTTTGACACTCAGCACGAATACCTGACCTGCGATTTCCAGCTCTTCCGGTGTCGGGAAGGACGGTGCAATACGGATGTTGGAATCCTGCGGATCGTTGTGATATGGATACGTTGCGCCCGCGCCTGTCATGGTAAGACCGGCCTCTTTTGCCTTTGCAACGATCTTCTTTGCGCATCCCTCCATCGCATCGAAGGAGATGAAGTATCCGCCGTTCGGTTTTGTCCAGGAAGCGATGCCAAGGCCGCTCAGCTCCTGATCCATTACCTGCAGAATTGCCTCGAATTTCGGTCTTAAGATCTCAGCATGCTTTTTCATCTGATTCATCACGCCGTCCAGGTTCTGGAAGAATTTTACATGGCGCAGCTGATTCAGTTTATCATGACCGATGATCTGGAAGTTCATGTACTCCTGTGCCTCTTTGATGTTTGCCTCAGAAGAAATGAGAGCTGCAATTCCGGCTCCCGGATAGCTTACTTTCGAGGTGGATACGAACTCATAGACCATATCCGGATTTCCGGCTTTCTCGCACTCCTCGATGATGTTCAGCAGGTGATCCTGTCTGTCATCATACAGGTGATGGATGATGTATGCATTATCCCAGAAAATACGGAAGTCTTTGGCTGCCGGTTTCAGGTTTGCAAATCTTCTGACGGTCTCATCGGAGTAGGTGTAGCCCTGCGGGTTGGAGTATTTCGGTACACACCAGATTCCCTTGATGGCATCATCTTCTGCAACGAGTTTTTCTACCATGTCCATGTCCGGTCCTTCCGGCGTCATCGGAACATTGATCATCTCAACGCCGAAGTACTCGGTTACACCGAAGTGACGGTCATAGCCCGGTACCGGACAGAGGAATTTTACTTTGTCCAGCTTGTTCCACGGAGTGCAGCCTGCAACGCCCTTCAGGAACGAACGTGCTACGGTATCAAACATAATGGTAAGGCTGGCGTTTCCGTAAACGATGACGTTTTCCGCCGGAACCTCACAGATATCTCCGATCAGTTTTCTTGCTTCCGGAATACCGGTCAGCACGCCGTAGTTCCGGCAGTCGGTTCCATCTTCTGCGAAGGTGTCTTCATTTTTCGAGAGAACGGTAAGCATTCCTTCCGTGAGATCTAACTGGGCTGCTGCAGGTTTTCCTCTGGAAATATTCAGATTGAGGCCTTTTGCTTTTACCTCTGCAAATTCCTGCTCCAGTCTGGCTTTCTCGGCAACTAATTCTTCTTTGGTCCATTCGATATACGGTTTCATGAAATGTCCTCCCTTGTACTTTCCTTACCCGTTTTTCAGGTTTCTTGCTCAACTAAAGACCATTTTACCAGATCATGAGTTTCTGTCAAGGAGAACTTGCATGTTTTATGCGTTTTTCGGCATTTTATCCCACTTTTTGCAGTTTTACACTTCATTTCCTGCAATTCAGCCAAATGTTTTTCGTATGACGGCCATACGTCCGCTGCCAAAAGATGTTTTAAACGTTGTCAGACTGCCATCTTCCCGATGCACCGCACGGCAGAACAAGGCCGGTCGACTTGACCGGAAGGCCGATTTCCTGTGCTTCTACGTGGCCTTTGTACTGTTTTAATTCCAGGGAAATCATGTACGTCAGGACAGCCGGTGCAAGTCCTGTCGTGTAAGAATTCACAAGGAAGAACAGCGGGTCATCGCTTAAGAGCTGCGTGCAGAGCTTGATGAACGGATGAATCGACTCCTCGATTTTCCAGATCTCGCCCTTTGGTCCTCTTCCGTAGGACGGCGGGTCCATGATGATCGCGTCGTAGTGGTTGCCTCTGCGGATCTCGCGCTCGACAAATTTGGTGCAGTCATCCACAAGCCAGCGGATCGGCTTGTCCGAAAGGCCGGACACGGCAGCGTTCTCTTTTGCCCAGTTGACCATGCCTTTGGATGCATCGACATGTGTGACGCTTGCGCCTGCTGCGGCCGCTGCGAGCGTTGCGCCTCCCGTGTAGGCGAACAGGTTCAGCACTTTAATCGGGCGGTTGGCACGGCGGATCAGATCGCCGAACCAGTCCCAGTTCGTTGCCTGCTCCGGGAAAAGGCCGGTGTGTTTGAAGCTGAACGGTTTCAGGCGGAAGGTCAGGTCTTTATAGTTGATCTCCCACTGCTCCGGCAGATGGAAAAACTCCCATTCTCCGCCGCCCTTGCTGCTTCTGTGATAATGGCCGTTTTTCTTTTTCCAGCCCGGATTTTCTTTTTTCGTGTTCCAGATGACCTGCGGGTCTGGTCTTACCAGAAGGTAATCTCCCCACCGCTCCAGTTTTTCTCCGCCGGACGTATCCAGCACTTCATAATCTTTCCATCCATCTGCTATCCACATTTTATTGGTTTCCTTTCTCTTTTATCTCAAAATTTATCGTGTTCTGAATTGTACGTTCCTATGATACCATAAAAGTATTGTTTTTCCAAAACATTTCTTATATCATAGTTCTGGGCATCCGTGCATTTGATCCGGAAATCTGCCCGTGGAAAGGATTTTTCTCATGGAAACCGTACTCTTATATCAGATCAAAGGAACGAAAACAGCTGCGCTTTTAAAGCCGGTTCTCTTAAAGCTCGGTATCCGCGTGCGCATTGTGGAACCGGAACAGTATCTCCAGTCGATCGGATTTCTTGCCGGAAATAAAGCATTTGCAGAATCCCCCGAAGCCTATGACGGCGCCGGATTTGATGAACCAATGATGGTCATGGCCGGCTTTTCCGAGCGGAAACTCGATCTTTTTCTCACCGAAATGCGCCGGAAAAAAGTGCCGCCGATCGCCCTCAAAGCCATCGTCACAACGCAGAACCAGGCGTGGAATTCGCTGCAGCTCTACAGAGAATTAAAAGAAGAACACGAAAAAATGAAATCGTACCGGAAATAACTGGTCTGGTCAAAAAATCCGGAATTGGAACTTTTTCTTCATGCCACCACTCCCTATAATAGGGTGCAATCAAGGAACGAAAGTTCCAGATACCAAAGGAGTGAGTTGTTATGAAAAATGAAAAAGTCTGGAAAATCGCAATGACAGGTGTCTTTGCAGCCCTTTCCTACGTTGTCTTCACCTTCCTGCAGTTCAAAATCTGGCTGCCAGGCGGAGATGCCACCTCGATCCATTTCGGAAACGCTGTCTGTGTGCTCGGTGCACTGATTCTCGGCGGTGTTTACGGCGGAATCGGCGGTGCGATCGGCATGACCATCGGAGATCTTCTCGATCCGGTCTATGTGGTATACGCACCAAAGACCTTCATCTTAAAATTCTGCATCGGCCTCATCGCAGGACTGATCGCACACAAAATCGGTAAAATCAACGAGCAGACCGATCAGAAACAGATCTTCAAATGGGCACTGCTTGCAGCCATCGGCGGACTTCTGTTCAATGTGATCTTCGATCCGCTCATCGGTTACTTCTACAAACTGGTTCTTCTTGGAAAACCGGCAGCAGAGGTTACCTTAAGCTGGAACGTAGCGGCAACTTCCATCAACGCCGTACTTTCCACCATCGCTTCCGTTGTCATCTACATGGCACTGCGTCCGGCTCTTCAGAAATCCGGACTGTTTAGCCAGGTAAAGGCAGCAGCGAAATAAAAAAACAAATTTCATTTACGCGATATCCAAAAAAGTCACCATGTTCTATTTCGAACCGGTGACTTTTTTCATGCATTTCTTTTTATTTTTCAGCGGTGGCTGCTGCCTCTTTTTCTGCCTCATCTTTTGTTTTTTCTCCGGCGAACCACGCTTTTTCAATCATTTCCAGTTCCCGGATATCAATACAGTTGGGAATGCTTCCTTCTCTTACCGCCTTCTGGCACTCTTTGAGATCCATCCAGCGGACTGCTTCTACTTCCGACTCCTGTAGATGCAGTTTTTCCGCCTCGACCGGCTTCGTGTAAAGATACACGGCGCTGACCTCATGATCGTGGAACGGTTTTCCATAAAAAACACCGTGTGATACTTTTTCCAGCAGGCCAAGATCCTTCAGCTCCTCTGCCTCTGCGTGGATGCCGAGCTCCTCGCCGATTTCCCGCAGAGCCCCTTCCAAATACGTATCGCCCGCCGAGAGATGGCCGGCGCTTGAAATATCGTAGCAGCCCGGATTCGAATCTTTCCAGGCACTCCTTTTCTGCAGCAGTACCTCACAGCCGCTCTTCTCATTCGCCCGTGCAATCCAGATATGTGCCGTTCCGTGACACCGTCCCTCACTGTGCGCCACGCCGCGCTCTACGATGGTTCCGGTCGGCATGCCGTCGCCTGAGCGCTCCTCAAAAAGTTCCATCTGTTTTCCGTTCAGCACCGCTTCTGCGAGCGTGTCGCCCACATACCGCAGCTTCAGGGAGAAAAATGGCTCGTCTTCATTCAGAAGGCGGAAAAAGATTTTGTCTCCCTCCCACAGATTCAGGTGCAGGACGTTCTCTTTTTTCACCCAGGCGAGTTCGCCCTCATCACATGCAGTCGGTTCTCCCGTGAATCCGTCTGCCGTGTAGAGACACATATACTCCATGTACTCCACCGTTTTGCTGTTTTCTGCCTCTGTCACAAAGGTAACGAGACCGCGGAAACGCCAGCTCGTCAGCGTGTAGCCGGTTTCCTCTTTTACTTCACGCAGCAGGCATTCCTCCGGGCTTTCGCCAAGTTCCGCATGGCCGCCGACGCCGATCCACTTGTCCTTGTTGACATCGTTCTTTTTCACCGTGCGGTGCATCATCAGATAGCTGTCATCCTTTTCGATGTAGCACAGCGTTGTCATGCAGCCTCTGTCTCTTTCTTCTGTTTTTTCCTCCATCTTTGACTCCCTCCGTCGTGTGCCGGACTTCTTTCCGCTTCTTTTGTTTTTCAGGAAAAATGTATTTCTGCACACACCTTTTTCTCGTTTTCTATTCTACCATACTTTTTCAGAATTCCAGCAACAAATTTCTATCTTTTTGCAGATCTTTCACGAAAAATGTAACGACCATTCCGCATCTTCTTGACTCTCACACAGTGCTGTGTTAAAGTGTCTGTAATTGATGTTTTGTCACCCGTAAACAACGTTTCTTATCATTTCTTACATTTGAGGTTTTCATGATGGAAAAACAGACGATAGTTGTGAAAGTCGGCACCAGCTCCCTGACACTCTCAGACGGAACGATGGATGCTGAAAAAATACGGAACATTACGACCCAGCTTGCCGCGCTGCAGACGGCAGGCCACCATGTGATTCTCGTTTCCTCCGGTGCGATCGCCGCAGGCTTTTCCCGTCTCGGCTTTAAAAAACGGCCGACGAAAATTGCCGATAAACAGGCTGCCGCTGCTGTCGGCCAGGGCCTTCTGATGGAGGAATACACGAAAAATCTGATGGCGTACCAGATTCCGTGCGCGCAGATTCTTTTGAACCGCAGTGACTTTGAGGACCGCCGCCGCTATAAAAACATCTTCGGCTCCCTCTCCGTCCTGCTCGGGCGCGGTGCGATTCCGATCATCAATGAGAACGATACGATCGCGATTGAGGAGCTGAAGGTCGGCGACAACGACACGCTCTCCGCCCAGGTGGCTGCGATGCTGCATGCATCGCTTCTGATTCTGCTGACCGATATCGACGGGCTCTACACTGCCAATCCAAAGAGTGACCCGAATGCGCGCCATATCGACGTGGTAAATGAGATCACGCCGGAGCTCACTGCTGCGGCAGGCGGCGCGGGATCGGGCAACGGAACGGGAGGCATGACAACGAAGCTCTCCGCCGCTTCGCTTGCCACAAGAGCCGGTGTGCCGGTTCTGATCTGCTCCTCGGCGGAGGAAAACAACATTGTGCGTGCGGTGAAAGGAACCGCAAAAGGAACGTACTTTACAGCCAGCGGCCACAACATGAAAACGCGTCTGCAGTGGATGGCATTCTATGCGCCGAGTGCGGGCAACCTCTACGTCGATGAGGGTGCCGCAGAAGCACTTGCTGTTCAGGCAAAGAGCCTGCTTCCCAAAGGCATCGTGGCAATCGAAGGCGATTTTAAGAAAGGCGATGTCGTCAGCGTCTTCCGGCGCGGCAGCCATGAATATCTCGGAAAGGGCATTGTCAACTATGACCGGCCGGATCTGCAGAAAATCATGAACGAAAGCACCAGCCACACGGAAGCAATCAACCGCGATAACTGGATCGGCGCGGAATAAATGGTGCCGAATAAAGCATTCTTTTGTTTACGAAAATTCCCCTCCGTGTTATAATATTTGTATTCAGCCGGCTGCAGGTTTTTCTTTCAGCGAGGAAAGGAAGCTGCATCCGGTTTTCCATGTGCTTTTGGTTTTACTTCGAGAGCACAGCAAACACAAAGGAGGGTTTTTACCAATGAAATACGATTTTACATCTCTGATGAACCGCAGCGGCCACGATGCGATCGCTGTCGATCAGATCCCGATTCCGGGTGCGGAAGTCAAAGAGGGCTTCTCCCGCATCCCGATGTGGGTGGCCGACATGAACTTCCCGTCTCTTCCGACCATTCAGGAAGCAATGCACGCGAGAGTCAACGAACCGCATTTTGGCTACTTTGATCTGCCGGATGCATATTTTGACAATATCATCCGCTGGCAGAAAGAGCGCAACGGTGTGGAAGATCTGCCGCGTGAGGCGATTGGCTATGAGAACGGCGTGCTCGGCTGTGTTGCTTCGGCTGCTGCCGCTTTTACATCCCCGGGCGAATCCATTCTTCTGCATTCCCCGACATACATCGGTTTTACCGGTGTTCTTGAGAACTGCGGACGCAATATCGTTCTCTCCGATCTTGTTCAGGATGAGAACGGCGTATGGCGTATGGACTACGCCGATATGGACCGCAAGTTAAAAGAACACAACATTCATTTCGCGATTTTCTGCTCTCCGCACAACCCGACAGGCCGTGTCTGGGAGCGCGAGGAAATTGAAAAGGCGATGGAAATTTACAAAGCAAACGAATGCGTTGTCATCTCCGATGAGATCTGGTCTGACCTGACACTGCCGGGTTTCAAACATATCCCGACGCAGTCTGTTTCGAAGGATGCACGCGAGCGCACCATCGCACTTTATGCACCGTCCAAGACCTTTAACCTGGCTGGCCTTGTAGGCTCCTACCACATCATCTACAACCGCATGCTGCGCGACCGTGTGGAGAAGGCTTCGTCCCTTTCTCACTACAATTCTCCGAACGTACTCTCTGTTCATGCGCTGATCGGCGCTTACCGGCCGGAGGGATACCAGTGGGTGGATGAACTGCGCGAAGTGCTGAAATCGAATGCGGATTATGCGTACAACTACATTCTCGAGCATTTCAAGGGCGTGAAGCTTTCCAAACCAGAAGGAACGTACATGCTGTACCTCGACTGCGAGGAGTGGTGCAAGGAGCATGATACCGATATGGATACACTGCTGAAAGCCGGTGTTGCTGTCGGCGTGATCTGGCAGGACGGACGGCCGTTCCACAGACCGTATGCGATCCGCCTGAATCTGGCACTGCCGCATGTGCTTGTGAAAGAGGCATTTGACCGTATGGATAAGTATGTATTCAATGCGAAATAATTGTATTTTCTAATTTTATAAGCCAAACATAATGAAAGACCGAAACGGACATTTTCCTCTGCCGTTCCGGTCTTTCGCTGTTTTGTGCATCCTGTTTTTTCAGTTGTGCTCCAGCTCCCGCTGTGCCAGCATCTCTTCCACGTTGATGCCGTACTTTTTTAAATTGACGCGGCCGTTTTCCAGCACAATGCCGTCTGCCTCCAGCATATCCGCCTGTTTCCCGGCGCCGCCGAAGACAAATTCCGCGGCCAGTTCGCCTTTGGAGTTTACCACGCGGTAGCATGGAATGTGCTCCGGATCTGTGTTTTTATGTAAGGCGTTTCCCACGGCACGCGCCATCTTCGGCTCGCCTGCAAGCGCTGCTATCTGGCCGTATGTCGCCACTTTTCCGCGCGGAATCTGCTTTACCGCCTCATAGATTCTTTTGGTCGGGCTGTCCGTGATGATGTCGTAGCTCTCGGCGATCATGGTACGCACAGCGTCATCGGGTACGGTTCCGTCGAGGAGAATCGTGTTCCAATGTTCTTTGTTCTGATGATATCCCGGGATAACTGACGCGAATGCATCGCGCCAGTAGTCCCGCCATTCCGGGTTTGCTTTTACATTCAGCTGAATGATTCCGTCCTTTTCATAGACCCACAGAAATGCCTTTTTGCTTCCTTTCACGCGGATGAGCTGCCAGTTGTCATCGTGAAACGGCGCTTCCTGATATGTGTCCGGGAAGGAAAGGCCGTAGGATAGCGCTTCTCCTCTTGTCTTCATTGCAGACTTCCTTTCTTCCTGTCGCGGGTGTTTTGATATTTTTTCCGCAAAACACCCGCTTTTTTCTGTATTCGTCCTGCCGCTGCGATTCTGCTTTTTTCTGCGGCATTTTTCTTTATTATATCATTCCGCCTGCTTCTGCGCAATTTTTCACCTGCTATTTTTTCATCTTCGGCTGGAAAATCCAGCTTGCAAGATACGCGAAAATCAACGCCGCTGATGTTCCGACAGCCCCCGCCTTTAATCCGCCCTGGAACAATCCTAAAAATCCGCTTTCTTTTACGGCATCTTTTACTCCCTGAAACAAAAGATGCCCGAACCCGAGCAGCGGCACCGACGCGCCTGCCCCGGCGTATTCTGCAAATGGATCGTAGAGTCCCAGAAAGCTCAACACCGCGCCCGTGCACACAAGCGTTACCATAATTCTTCCCGGCAGCATTTTCGTGCGGTCGAGCAGAATCTGGCACAGGGCACAAATGAGACCGCCGACCCAGAAGGCATTGAAATATTCCATGAACGTTCCCATTTTACACATCCTCCTCCCGCTCGATTACAACCGCCTGTGCAATACCAGGCACGCTGCTGCCCTCCTGAAAGCTGACCTTCGACATCAGCGCACCAGTCGGTACAAACAGAATCCTCTTCCACTCTCCGTTTTCCAGCTTCGGCAGCAGATACTCCGCCAGCACCGATGCCGCACAGCCGCAGCCGCTTCCGCCCGCGCCGGTGTCCTGTTTTGCCGGATCGAAGATCAGCATGCCGCAGTCACTGTGCTGTTCCGAGATATCGTATCCTTTTTTCTTCAGCAGCTCCAGCAGAATTTCCCGCCCCACAACGCCGAGATCTCCCGTCACAATGCGGTCGTAATCGGCCGGTTCCCGGTTGAAATCGACGAGGTTCTGTGCAATCGTATCGCACGCAGCGGGGGCCATGCAGGCGCCCATGTTCTGGTTGTCTTTCAGCCCGTAATCAATGATTTTTCCCGTCGTAGCGCCCGTGATTTTCACTCTGCTCTTCGTTTTTCCAAGCACACACGCGCCGCTTCCCGTCACCGTCCAGCTCGCGGACGGCGGGCGCTGGTTTCCGTAGGCGAGCGGAAAACGGAATTCCTTCTCCGCCGTTCCAAAGTGGCTCGATGTCACCGCCAGCACCCGGTCACCGTATCCTCCCGCGACTGCCATCGCGCCAAGCGAAAGCGCCTCTCCCATCGTCGAGCAGGCACCGAACAGGCCGTAGAGCGGGCAGTTCAGATCCACCAGGCCGAACGATGATGCGATTGACTGTGCCAGAAGATCGCCCGCAAAAATCATGCGGATCTGCTCCGGCCTCACATTGGCTTTCTGCATTGCCAGCTTCGCGGTGGCAAGCTGCAGTTCACTCTCGCCCTCCTCCCAGCTCTCCTGCCCGCACATCGGGTCCGAAAGCGTGTGCGAAAAGTATTCGCCCAGCGGTCCATCCTTTTCCTTTTCTCCTACAATCGCCGCGCTGCCCTCGATATAGACGGCTTTGGCAAACGAGATGCTCTGCTTTCCTGTCATCTGTCTCATCGGCAAATTCCTCCGTTTTCTTATTTTGCATCTTACCATTTCTGACCTTCAGTATTTCCGTTTTTTCCATTCTTACGCATGATTTTCCTGTTTTAGGGAACTCTGTACGCTGTAGCACAAAAATCCTGTTTCAGAAACTTTTAGAGGAATGTTTTTCATGAGTGAAATGCTGTATCTTCAGACGGAGCGGAATATCAAAATCACCAATCCCGTCGTGACGCTCGGCGATGTGGCGCAGCTTTCCTGTTCAGACGGCGCTGTCCTCGCCCGCAATCAGGTCCGCCGCGTGGCGCATCTTCCCGATGACGGATACGGGCGCTACGTCTGCTCCGCCTCCACCCTCGTCCGCCTCGTCACGGAGGCCGAGGAGCACGTCGATGTCACCCACATCGGCGAGCCGAATTTTATTTTAACGTACGAGGATCCGCATCAGAAAAACACCTGGATCAGCTGGTGCAAAACGATTCTGGTCGGCATCCTTACGTTTATCGGAACTGCGTTTTCCATTATGACCTTCCACACCGACATCGGCGTCCGCGAGCTGTTTTTGGATGTTTACACCCGTTTTCTCCCGCAGATGACGCCCGGATTTTCGGTGCTGGAAATTTCATATTCCATCGGCATCGGCCTTGGCGTCGTGCTCTATTTCAACCATTTCGGACGGCGGAAATTCACGCAGGACCCGACGCCGCTCGAGGTGGAAATGCGGGTCTACGAGGATGATATCGATACGACCATTATCGAACAGAACGACCGCTCCGGTAAAGGAAAGGAGGCTTTTCATGCGAATCCTGCCAGAGATCCTGCTGGCCATGGCCGGTCTTAGCCTTGGCTTTTTCATCGCGAGCGGCCTTGTCGCGCTTGTGATCGGCCTTGGCATCGTGACACGGTACGCCGGCATCACAAAGACAGCAGGGAGCCTGCGTTTTTACGAATGCTGCTGTATGGCCGGGGCGCTGTTCGGCGATCTTTTCTCGCTTGGCACCTTCTCGTTTTCCCTGCCCTCCTGGACGGCCGGTGTGTTCTGGCTTTTTGCGGGCATTTATCTGGGAAGCTGGATCATCGCGCTCGGCGAAGTCGTCAACCTGTTTTCGATCCTCTGCCGCCGGATCGGACTGACGCGCGGACTGCCGTTTGTAATTCTCTGCATGGCGGCAGGGAAAATCGCGGGCTCTCTCTATTATTTTGCAAGTGGATTTCAATAAGAACTGGAGGTAAGATTTGATGCAGAGTTTAAAAAGTGAACGGGCAAAAAAAGAATACGAACAGTTTGTCAAAGAGGTGACGCCAAAGCAGAATCTCTTCTGCAATATGGCAAAAGCCTTTATCGTCGGCGGTCTGATCTGTGTCGTGGGGCAGATTCTGCTCCATATCGGCAAAACGCAGTTCTCGCTCAGCAAAGATGACGCCGGCTCCTGGTGCTCGCTGATTCTGATCCTTAGCAGTGTGATTTTAACCGGCCTCAACATCTATCAGAAAATCGTCACCTTTGCCGGCTGCGGTGCGCTCGTCCCGATCACCGGCTTTGCCAACTCGGTTGCAGCTCCTGCGATTGAATATAAAAAAGAAGGACAGGTCTTCGGCATCGGTGCGAAAATTTTCACCATCGCCGGACCTGTCATTCTGTACGGTGTCTTTGCAAGCTGGCTGCTCGGCTTTCTCTATTGGCTGTGGACCGCTGCCGGGAACTGGTTTTAAATCAGTTCCGCAGCGCTTCCGCCTCTTCTTTTGTGCAGCCCTCGCGGCTGTAACGGGCTTTTTCATAGCCGTCGTGCAGCCGTCTCATGCTGTCGCCGGAAAGCTCGTTTCTCTCTTCCAGCTCCGCCGGGGTTTCGGCTCCGGTCGGCTGGTATTTTCCGGCTTTTTTGATCGTTTTTTTATACTGCCTGCGGATACGCATATTCGGGGAGAGATAGCCCTCTTTCTTTTCCCGCCGCCACGGCAGATTTTCCCGTTCGTCGTTTCCCTGATGCAGGAAGAGAACTTCGTCCTTTTCATCCCCTGAGAAGGCTTTTCCCGCATTTTTTACGCTCTGGTAAATCGCCCGCAGAACCGCGATTCCGACGGCAACCATCACAAGATACATGACCGCCGTAAAAAGATTCTGGATCCACTGCGGCATCGGTTTGTACTCTTTGTCCCCCAGCATATCGGACAGATCGGCCTGCTCCATGCCCTGCGGCGTCTCGGCCTCCGGTGTTTCGATCGTAAGATCGCTTTCCAGCTCTTTCGGCTCATAACCTGCGATCGCCTCCGCAATCGGATCCTTTCCGTAGAGCGCCGATGGGAGCACGAACAGTACCAGAAGGAGTACTGCAATTTTCAGGATCAGTTTTCCCGTCCGCTGCATCGTCTCCACCGGGAGATTGGCGATTTTCTGATGGTCACGGATGAACCCGTGCATGCCGTCGAGGTACTGGCAGAAGAAGCACAGGAATACATCTGCAAAGAAAAACCAGTAGATCAGATGCCAGTAGAACGGCATTTTCATCAGCACACCGATCACATACTGTATCATAAACCAGAGAAAATGAAGGGGCTTTGGCTCATCGAGGAGCGTCGGGATCTCCCACGCTTCCATATCCGCCAGCGGCATTGAGCCGGCCGGCAGTTCCTGCGCTGCTTTCTTTAACTGACCTTTGCGGATTCTGACATAGCCGCGGATCAGGAAAATCACAGCGGCCATAAGACCCGTCATCACGCCGGAAAGGCTCTCCAGAAATGCAGGAGAAATACCGTTCTCAAACTTGTTTTTTCCATCGTTTGCCGCCGCAGCCGCTTCAATTACCGCTGCCGCCTGCACACTGAACAGGGAACAGAAAAATTTCGCTGCCAGATACGTCACCGCGCAGACCGCAATTCCGCCAAGCAGAAACTGCCAGAGTGCTTTCGTTTTCCGGATCAGAATCCAGCTTGCGGCGGCCGGAATCAGCAGCAATAAGGATATGGCGCAGAAATACAGCGCCTCCCTTCCCGTCAGCTCCAGAAAACCGGCGGCAAAGCCATAGATGCCGGCGAATAAAAGCCAGACATGAAGCCAGGTCAGCGGGATCTGTACCGGTGTCTTTTTTATTTCCATGGTTTCACCTCCCAGCCGATTGCGGTGTACGCACGGTTCTGCTCCGACGGAACTTCTTCGCCCGGCAGATACGGAATCACCCACAGCACCTGGTTCTGCGCACCGGAGAGCAGATGAAGCGCCTCACGGACCTCATCGGTTCTGTTTTTGGATACGACAACGTAGGTGTGGCCGGTGAGCTCTTTTTCCGCCTCTTTGTGCAGAAACTCCGCGCTGCCTGTGAGATTGCCCCCAAGCTGCACGCATGCCAGTTTCCGGTTCAGCTCCGCTGTTTTTCCGGCGCCCGCTGCCAGATGGGCACGCAGCTCCTCGCCGGTCTCCTCATCTTTCGCATTGCTCTTCACCCACAGATTCATCTTGTTTTTCACCATCCGCGCCGCAAGCGAAGACGTGATGCGGATGCTCTCCTCGACCTGCGCTTCCTCGCGCAGAATGTTGGCGTCCTCGATATCGAGAAGCACCGTAACTTCCACGCTCGTCGTCGCGTCAAACTGCTTGACCATCAGATCTCCCATCCGTGCCGACGATTTCCAGTTGATGCGGTTCATCGGGTCTTCTTTCCGGTAATCGCGGATACCGGAAAATTCAAACGGGTCCTCGTACAGGCGATTCCGTGACAGAACCATGCCCGACACGGCACGGCAGATCATCTGAATCCGTGCAGTATCAACCTGGCGCGGGTAAACGTACATCTGTGTCTGCTGCGGGTAATCGCTGTAAAGACCCTCCCGGAAAAAGAGATCGTACGCTACGGCATGCGCACCGGTGATCTCGTAGAATCCTCGTTTTTTCGCCTGAAACGGCAGTGTTCTCGTGACCTGCTGATGAAACAGGAACGAAAAGACATCGCGTTTGTAGCTCTGGTCGGTGATGCTCGCGTTTGCTTTTGCCTCGCGGTCGAATTCCAGATTGCGGCTCATCGAAATGCCAAGCTCGAGTGCCGGAATCGGCAGCAGTTTGTCGTTTACGACGACCTCTTTTAACGTACTCTCCTCGCCCTCATAGATCGCGGAATCCTGGAAGCTGACCTGGATTTTCAGATTTTTCTGCCAGTTTTTCTGGTACAGCTTTTTCTGCAGAAACCAGGCGAGCGCCATTCCAAATAGTAATAAAAGAAGCATAGTCCGTTACCTTCCTGACCAGTTTTCGGTCGGCAGATCGATGCGGTTTAAAATTTCCTCGATCACCGATTCTGCGGCTCTTCCATCGTCTGCGCCGATCTGCATGGTGAGACGGTGTGCGAGTACCGGAACAGCCACGGTCTTGAAGTCCTCCGGCACAACGTAGTTTCGTCCCTGCACCAGCGCGTGGCCCTGTACGGCACGTAAAAATGCGAGTGTTCCACGCGGGCTCACACCGCTTGCAATTTTGCTGTTGCCTCTCGTCTCCTGTACGACGCGGACGAGATACTGTACCAGTTCCGGATGCAGGTAGACTTCTTTACACGCCTCCTGCAGGGCACGGATTTCTTCTTTTTGGCAGACGGACGACAGCTCGGCGAGCGGCTCCTCGGTCAGGAAACGGGCGATCATCTGTGTCTCTTCCGCCGGGCTTAATGCTTCCATCGAAAGTTTCATTAAAAAACGGTCCATCTGCGCCTCCGGCAGCGGGAAGGTTCCGAGTGTCTCGAGCGGGTTCTGCGTGGCGATGACGAGGAACGGCTCCTCGAGCGGCCGTGTCACACCGTCCACGGTGATCTGGCGCTCAGCCATGCACTCGAGAAGGCTGCTCTGCGTCTTCGGCGTTGCACGGTTGATCTCATCGGCAAGCAGAATGTTGCAGAAGGCAGGGCCTTTCGAGAAGACAAACTCTCCGCTTTTGGCATCAAAATAATTGAGACCGGTGACATCGGACGGCAGTAAGTCCGGTGTGAACTGGATGCGGCCGAACTCTGCCTCGACGGATTTCGCAAGGGATTTCGCCATGACCGTTTTTCCGGTTCCCGGGACATCCTCGAGCAGGATATGACCTTTGGCAACAAGGCAGGTCAGGACAAGCTCGATCGTGCGCTCGTTTCCGATCATGACCTTTGCGATATTTTCTTTTAATTGCTGTAATCCATTGTTTTCCATGTTTTTGCTTCCTCCCGATGTAAATTTGCGTGCTGCGATTCTCCTCGTTTCTTTCTCATGGCTCTGAATCGTTACAAATAGCGGAAAACAGCTCCCCTCGATGCTCTGTTTGTCAACGCGGATATTCGCAATCCGCTTCGCTACTTGCCTGACTCGGTCAAAAAGAACACGATAAAAATATTTTACAGCACATAAATTCAGAACACAAGAAAAAAGAACGATGCTGTGTCTCCTTTTTTGGGGGATCCTTTTCACCATCGTTCTTTTCCTTTTCGTTCCGGCTCTTTTCTTGTCTTACTACAGGTGGCAACCAGGAAGCCTTGCTGCGTTTTTTTCTTTTACACAAAAGACAGCTTCTCAGCTGTTTTCCATCCGCATCTGCCGCAGAATCTTCTTTTCCATCCGCGACACCTGCACCTGCGAAATCCCCAGTTTTCCGGCGATCTGCGCCTGCGTCATGTCCTGAAAATAGCGCATGTAGATGAGCTGCCGCTCCTTCGCGGGCAGTCGTCCCAACAGCTCTTCCAAGAAAATCCGGTTCAGCAGCTTTTCCTGCCCGTTCTCTTTTTCCGGAATGCGGTCCATCAGAGAAATATCGTGGTTTTCCCCCTGATAGATGGTCTTCTGCAGCGATTCCACCTCCGCGCCGGACTCCATCGCCTCCACGATTTCCTCCACGGTAACATCAAGCTCCCCCGCTATCTCCGCCAGCGTCGGATCGCGCCCGTTCTCCCGCTCCAGCCGCTCCCGCACCGCATACGCTTTCCACGCCAGTTCCCGGATCGGGCGGCTCACCTTCACCATCCCCTCCGACCGCAGAAACCGCCGGATCTCCCCCGCAATCATCGGAACCGCATACGTCGAAAAACAGACTTCAAACGAAGGATCAAATTTATCAATCGCCTTCAACAGCCCAATGCTCCCGATCTGGCACAGATCCTCCATCTCCACCCCGCGGTTTGCAAACCGCCTCACCATGCTCCAGACCAGTCCCATATTTTCCTCTGCCAGTGTATCCCTTGCCGCTTTATCCCCTTCGTGTGCCTTTTCGATCAGGGCAAGCGTATGTTCCATGCATTCTGACTCCTATGACTTCCGATCCGGCCCTTACATTTCCGGATGCACACCGATTTTCCGTTTCATCACCACTTCCGTCCCCCATCCCGGATGCGACCTTACTTCCAGCTCATCCATAAACGCCTCCATAAACGAAAACCCCATCCCCGACCGCTCCAGCTCCGGGCAGGTCGTAAACATCGGCTCCATCGCCTTCTCCACATTTTCAATCCCGACGCCGGTATCTTTTACCGTCACCTGAAACACCTTCTCCTCCAGATCCAGCACACACTTCATCTGAATTTTACCTTTTTCCTGCCGGTATCCGTGAATCATCGCATTCGTAACCGCCTCCGAAATCGCCGTCTTGACATCCGCCACTTCCTCCACCGTCGGATTCAGCTGCGCCAGAAACGCCGCCGCAGACACCCGCGCAAAACTCTCATTGCAGGGACGGCTCTCAAATTCCAGCGTCATCGTATTCCACCGCATCTTCTCTTCTGTTTTCATCCTTTCTCGCATCATCCCATTCCCCTTTCTGCCCACTCCCCGTCCAAAACCTACTTCCACGTCTTCTCCTCTTCCACCTCAATCACCCGCGTCACCCCCGACATCACCAGAATCCTCCGCATCCGCTCTCCCACATGCACCGCTCTCACCTTCCCGCCAATCAGCTCCATCTCCCGAAACCTTCCCATCACCAGTCCAATCCCCGAACTGTCCATAAACACCGTCTTCCGAAAATCAAACACCACCTCCCTCACATTCCTCTCCACCAAAATCTCCCCCGCCTCCTCCCGAAGCCGGTCAGCCACAAAATGATCCACCTCTTCCGGAAGCCGAATCGTCATCACCGCATCCTTCACCCAAACACGATTATCCATTTCCCATCCTCCCTCTTTCCTGTCATAAAATAAAAAACACAAAAGATTTTTCGCCGTAAAGCGAATTTCATCTTTTGTGTTTTATCTTCTCACTTTTATACTTTTTTGCCCTTCGTCCCACGCACCCTCCGCGTAGTCAGTGGTATCAGCCCGACGAAACAGCGCCGCATCTCCTGCGGCATTCTGCCCCGTGGGCGTCCGTCCTCACTATTCCTCCGTCTTCACAGTCCCCCCCAGCGCCTCAATCTGCTGCTCGGCCTTAGTAGCCTTCTGGGTTCCCGGGAACTTATCGATGATCTCCTGGAACACCGAAATCGCATTATCGGTATCCCCACTCAGCCGATACGCATGCGCCAGATAGTTAAGCACCGTATAGTCACTGTCGTTGATATTCTTAGCCTTCGAAAGCTTATCAATCGCCTCAGTGTAATTCGCATCGTCAAATGCATTCACACCCGACTGCGAAAGCTCCTGGAACATAGACGACTGCATGCTCTTGTAAATAGTGTCATACACAGCCTTTGCGTCCACAGAAAGCACCTCCGGGTTGACCTCGGTCAGTGCGTTTGTTGCGTTGCTCGTGTTGCCCTGCTGCTGCGCTTCCACAGCCTTTAAAAGGTTCTCGTAGGAAGCCGCCGTATCCTGTGCCGTCTGGATCTGCTGCTGCGCAGAAGCCGTCGTTTCGTTCAGAGAATCCACCTGGCTCTGGAGCTGGTTCAGCTGGGCCTCCTGGCTCGCCATCTTGCCGCTGTATTCCACAACCTTCTCGTCCGCCTGCCGGTTAATTCGCTGCGTATTCGCAGGCCCGATCAGGAACCACACAACCAGTGCGCCAAGCACCAGCCCAATACCGATATTCAGCATCGTTGCCGCTGTAGACGTCTCGCGGAACGTCGGCGGAATAATCACCGTATCCCCGCTTACCACACGCTCACGCTCGTCCTCGCGCTGCTCCTCCGTACGCTCCCTGCGGCCGAACCGCCGCGGCTCCAGCGACGTCTGCGTACCCGTCTGGAAATCAACCTCCTTCAGGAAACGAAGCGTCGTCGAGTTCGTCTTGTCAATTTTCGCCGCCTTTTTCAGAATCTTCCGCGCTTTCTCATACTCACCCTTGTGAATATAAATCAGCGCCAGCAGATGATATCCCTTGATCAGCTTCGGATTCTGGTTCAGAATCTTGCGCAGCTGGATCGCAGCCACATCCTCATTGTTCTCGCGGCAGCATTTCAGCGCACTGTTGTATTTCTTGATCGTCTGATTGATCATATCCAGCTTCGCCTGCTCCGCCTGCAGCGTCGCAATATACTCCGTCGCCACATTATTCTCCGGCATAATATTCTTGCTGATGATCCACTCACTTAACGCCGCAACCGCTTCACCCGTCTCAAAATAGACAAGGCCTAACAAGTTCCGCGCATGGATATTGTATTTGTTAAACTTCAGACTCCGCCGCAGCATATCGATCGCTCCGGAAAGATCCCGGATCTCTGCCTTGTCGAGGCCCAGATTGTAGTACATATTCGAAAGAGAAAAACATTTTCTCTGTACTCTCAGGTTAAAACCACAGTTGGGACAGATCTCCATTCCGACGTCCACAACCGATTTACAATTCATACAGTTCATTCCGGCACCTTACTCTTCCTTTTCCGCTTCTGTCTCGTTTTCCTGTTCCGGCTTGTCGTTTTTCATCATTTCTTTCAAAATGTCGATCACATCCGTCAGATCACGGCTGTAAATCGCATCCTCCACCTCGTCCACATCGAGACATGGTTTAAACTTCTTCAGTTCTTCTTCGTAATTTAACATAAACAAAAAATTCCTTCCTGTATTCGCTAACCATTCCGCTTTGCAAGATATGCTTTCAGTTCGCCCGCCAGATACAGAGAACCCACGCAGAACAGCATGCCGCTGCCCTTTTTGCCCAGTGCCTTCTCATACGCTGCCCCGATCTCCGGTTCCGCGCAGACATCCGTGCATCCTGCTTTTCTGAAGTCCTCTGCAAGCACTTCCGCCGGTACGACGCGGCTTCCGTCGATCTGCGTTGCAACAACATGGGACGGATGAATTCCCTCGCAGATTTCACCGATCATCTCATGATAGTGCTTGTCTGCAACTGCCGTGAACAGAATCGTGATCTCGTTTTCTTTCGCAAAATAGCCTGCCGTGCTGACAAACTGTGCAATGCCGTCCTCGTTGTGCGCGCCGTCGATGATGACGCCCGGCGCAGCCATTTCCATACGGCACGGCCATTTGATCTTCGAAAGGCCTTCCGCAAGCACGTTCTTAGGAATGTCGTGCACGTCCTGCAGAATATGCATCATGTAGAACGCAAGGCTTGCATTCATCATCTGGTATTTTGCCACATACGGAATCGCAAGCTCTGCTTTTTCGCCGCCCGGATATGCAAAGGTAAAGGTGATACCCTCGCGGCTCTGTGTTTTCATCTCATAGAACGACGGCTCCATCGGCCATGCCGGGCTTCCCATCTCTTTCGCCTTTGCGGCAATGACAGAAGCCGGACCTGGCTGGCTGGCGTCGTAGATTACCGGGACACCGGCTTTGATGATGCCGGCTTTCTCTCCCGCAATCGCCTCGAGGGTGTCGCCGAGATACTCGGTGTGGTCGCGGCTGATGGACGTGATGATGCATGCCAGCGGCTTTTCGACCACATTTGTCGCATCCAGCCGTCCGCCAAGGCCGGTCTCCATGACCAGGTATTCCACGCCGGCTTCTTTGAAAATCAGCATTCCCATCAGGAACAGCGTCTCAAAATAGCTCGGATGGCCTTCTCCCTCCGCCTCGTATTCTTTGGCTGCTTTTTCCACTTTGAGAAATGCGTTAAGAAACTGCTCATCCGACACATCTTCCCCGTTGATCTGGAACCGCTCGTTGATGCGTACAAGGTGCGGGGAGGTAAAAAGTCCTGTTTTTTTGCCGCCTGCAAGCAGCATCGCATTCAAGTACGCGCAGACGCTTCCCTTTCCGTTCGTGCCCGCCACATGGATAATTTTGATCCCTTCCTGCGGATTCCCAAGGCGCGAAAGAAGCTCCCTCGTATGTTCCGGCGGATGCTTCACCGTAAATTTCGGTATTGTTTCGATATAATCAACTGCTTCTGTATAATTCACTTTATTTCACCATTCTTCAGTATTTTAGGGCTGCTTTCAAACCCTAGTACATCGTTTCGTAAATAACTATACCAATCACGCAGGATGCAGATTCGAGTGTGCAGGTATAAAAATGTAGGCGTAGCGGGCTACGCCGAGGCTTTTATGCCTGTGCAATCGGATTTGCAGACAAGTGAGTGGTATAGTTATTTCGAAAACGATGTACTAGTATCATTATAATCGAGTGACCGGATATGTCCATAGCAATTTTCAAAATTTTGTCCCGACTTTTCGACTTTCCCCGTAAAAAGATACAGTGGGACGTCAAAATCCGCCCCACTGTATGATCTTTCGGACACTCTTTTTAATTCTGCAGACCGCCGTCTTCGGCCGGTTTATCGCTGTTTTCTGTTTTTGACGGCTCAATCTTGTCGCCTTCGCCCTCCGGCGCACCGGACGGCGCTGCCGTCAGTTCATCCTGCGGCGCAGTGCTCGTATTGGCATTTTCCTGCGTCACATCTGTTTTCGTGCTGTCCGGGTTCGGCATCGGCGTCGGTGTAGATACCGTTTTTGGCTCTTCATACATCATCGGCTCTGTCCTTGTCAGCACCTTCTTCGTCGAGCTGTTGCTCTGCTGCGCGATTGTAATCTGATCACCGTCTTCCAGGGTCAGACTATGCACCATCAGAATCGACGGGCTGACATAAACGGTATCCTGTATCTCCTCGTTGACTTCCACACGGCTCGATGCCGTAAAGTTTTCTCCGTAAAAATACCAGGTATCTTCTCCGGATTTTTCGATTCGTTCCAGTGTTACCGGCAGAGCACCCATCTGCAGCTTCACACGCTCATACGGTGTCTCTCCGTCTTCTCCGTAAACGTACCGTTTTCCATACAGCATATCATACTGCAGCACCTCGAGATCCACCTGATAATTCTTCGTATTCCGTCTCGTCTGATGATACCGGAAAATGGTTCCGTCATGAATTCCCACACGGTTCATAACCTCTGCTGCAATCTGGTAGGAAGCAATGTTTTCCTGTTTCCTTTTCAGGCCCATGTTATCCCAGATCACGTATTCGGTCTGATACAGATAGCGGTTCTCCAGATCTTCTACTTTCAGTCCCATCGTTGGCAGATGGTCCCCGTACATCACAAGTACCACCGGCTCCGGATAATCCGCAAGCTTTGTCGTCAGCTCTTTGACAAATATGTCCATCTCATGAATCTGATTTACATAATATTCCCAGGAGTAATTATTTTTTTCCCGGTCTTCCGCGCCTGTCACTGTAATCTCCGGATCGTCAAGCACCGGCTCTGTCGGATAATCACCGTGGCCCTGCACCGAAATCGTATAGATATAATCCGGTTCGTCTGTCGCATCGAGCGTTTTTATGATCTCTTTTGTCAGAATATGGTCTTTTACCCATCCTGTCGCCGTCACATCCGAGATATCCGGCATATATTCCTCCGAGGTAAAGGTATCAAAACCAAGACGTGAGAACACACTTCTTCTGGAATAGAAGTTTGCTTCATTGTTGTGGATCGCATGGGTCGCATAGCCAAGATTCTTTAAAACATACGGCGCACTCTCACACGTCTCCTCTGAAAGCACCGATTTGTACGGATACTCACCCGCTCCAAAATACCGGAGACTCATGCCGGAAATAGTTTCAAACTCTGTGTTTGCTGTTCCGGCTCCCACCACCGGCACGCGGAGATAACCGGAAGAATAATCCTTCATCAGCTGCCGGTAATACGGGATCGGGTCCTCGGAAATGTTGAGGAAATTAACCAGCTCCGGATCGAAAAAGGACTCCAGCTGCAAAAAGATAATATTCGGTTTTACCGTATCATCCTCTTTTTGTTCGCCTTCACTCGTCTCAATCTGTTTCACGAGCTGTTCGGAATAGCCGTTCGGCTCTGAAATTCCCGTATCAAACAAGGTGACTGCCAGACAGTACGGATAGCCGTAATCCTGGTAGGCAAATGCGATGTTGACAAAATAGCTGGAAAGCACACGCTTTGCAAGCGCCAGATTCGTTGCTCCCGTAAAGAGTACAATTACCAGAGCAATCAACGGCACATTCAGATACCAGCGGATTTTCCCCTGAAATTTCGGTCCTTTGATCCAGACCCATACAAAAAATGCCAATAATGCCACAAGAGCTGCCGCAACGAGGATCATGGTACCTTTCGACAGATACTTCGTCACGACCTTGGCACCATCGCTTAAGTTCCGCAAATCCGGCCCGGTAAACGGTGTGACGCGGTTCGCCAGAATCACACCGTTGATGATACCGAGCAGCAGCCAGAAACAGCTCATGATGAGCCGCACCAGCACACGTCTGCGGAACAGATAAACTACCATAAAAGTAGTGAAGATCAAAAATGCATTGTACAAAAAGACCCATGGGCTTTCCACCATGTAGCTCCATGCAGATGCCAGCGAATGGCGGGAAAATGCTTCAATCACCAGATACAGAATACAGCATCCCAGGGCCTGCAGCGGCAAAGAGAGCCAGTTGCAGACTTTCACTACGGTTTCCTTGTTTCCATGCAGTTTTTTTCCTTTTTTCATTTATTTTTTCAGCTGCTCCAATCTTGTCTGAACCTGCTCCATCATCTGCTGATAGTTCGCCAGTTTTTCTTTCTCTGCCTGAACTTTTGCTTCCGGAGCTTTGTTGATAAAGTTCGGGTTGCCAAGCATGCCGTTGGAACGTGCGATCTCTTTTGTCAGACGCTCTTCCTCTTTCGTAAGGCGGGCGATCTCTTTTTCCAGGTCAACCAGCTCGGCAAACGGAATGTAGATCGTTGCCTGCGGGATCACTGCGGATACCGCATCGTCTGCGATGCCGGCTTTGTCTGCCTGTACGTGAACTTCGCTTGCTCCTGCCAGAGTTCCGAAGAATACAGCACCATTTTTGAAGGTTTCCCGTACAGCAGCATCTTCCGTTACAACGAATACGCTTGCTTTCTTTGACGGCGGTACATTCATGCTGGTGCGTACACCACGGATGCTTCTTACGGCCTCTTTCATCATCTCAACAGCTGCCTCATCCTCTGCGTATGCAAAGTCTTCGGTCTCTTTCGGCCATGCAGCGATCATGATGGAATCCTCTTCCGGATTCAGCGTGCAGTAGATTTCCTCTGTGATGAACGGCATGAACGGATGCAGCAGTTTCAGTGCATTGCCGAGAACGGTTTTTAAGGTCCACAGTGCAGCGCCCTTCGTCTCGTCGGTCTCGCTGTACAGACGCGGTTTTACCATCTCGATGTACCAGTCGCAGAATTCCTCCCAGATAAAGTCGTAAACCTTCTGTACGGCGATACCGAGCTCGTAGCGGTCCATGTTGTCCGTTACTTCCGTTGCCAGCGTGTTTACCTTAGAAAGAATCCATTTATCTGCCAGTGTCAGTTTGTCTTTTGGCATTTCAGACGGAACTTCTGCTTTTTCCAGGTTCATCATGATGAAACGGGAAGCGTTCCATACTTTGTTTGCGAAGTTACGGCTGGCTTCTACACGCTCCCAGTAGAAACGCATATCGTTTCCAGGTGCATTACCGGTCATCAAAGTCAGACGGAGAGCATCTGCACCGTATTTGTCAATGACTTCGAGCGGATCGATACCGTTTCCGAGGGATTTACTCATCTTGCGTCCCTGGGAATCACGAACGAGTCCGTGGATCAGTACGTGGTGGAACGGAACCTGTTTAGTCTGCTCCAGTGCGGAGAATACCATACGGATAACCCAGAAGAAGATGATGTCGTATCCGGTTACGAGTACGTCGGTCGGATAAAAATAATCAAATTCCGGTGTTTTCTCCGGCCATCCTAACGTGGAGAACGGCCACAGCGCTGAGCTGAACCAGGTGTCCAGGGTATCCGGGTCCTGGGTGAGATGGGTGCTGCCGCATTTCGGGCATTTTTCCGGCATTCCGCCTCTTACAACCGTGATCTCGCCACAGTCATCACAGGTATAGGCCGGGATACGATGACCCCACCAGAGCTGACGGGAAATACACCAGTCGTGGATATTGTTCAGCCAGTTCTGATAAATCTTGCTGAAACGATCCGGGATGAAGTTTACTTCCCCGTTCTTCTCCGCTTCGCTGGCAGCGGCAGCCATATCCGCCATTTTTACAAACCACTGCGGTTTGATCATCGGCTCTACGGTTGTCTTACATCTGTCGTGGGTTCCTACGTTGTGAACGTGATCCACTACTTTTACAAGAAGGCCAAGCTTCTCGAGATCCTCTACCATGGCTTTTCTTGCCTCGTAGCGGTCCATGCCGGCGTATTTGCCGCACTTGTTGTTCATGGTTCCGTCATCGTTTAAGATGTTGATCTCTTCGAGGTTGTGGCGTTTTCCTACCTCAAAATCGTTCGGGTCGTGTGCCGGTGTAATTTTAACGCATCCGGTTCCGAACTCTTTGTCTACGTAAGCATCTGCGATAACCGGGATTTCACGGTCGGTCAGCGGCAGTTTCAGCATTTTTCCTACAATATCGGTGTATCTTTCATCCTCCGGATTGACAGCTACGGCAGTATCGCCGAGCAGAGTCTCCGGACGGGTGGTTGCGATTTCTACGAAGCGGCCTTCCTCGCCAACTACCGGGTAGTTGATGTGCCAGAAGTGGCCTGCCTGCTCCTGATATTCAACCTCTGCATCGGAGATGGAAGTCTGGCATACCGGGCACCAGTTGATGATGCGGCTTCCTTTGTAGATCCATCCTTTTTCATACAGACGGCAGAATACTTCTTCTACGGCTTTGGAGCATCCCTCGTCCATGGTGAAGCGTTCTCTCTCCCAGTCTGCGGAGGAGCCGATCTTTCTTAACTGGCTGTTGATGCGTCCGCCGTACTCTTTCTTCCACTCCCAGCAGTGCTCCAGGAATTTTTCGCGTCCGATTTCATCTTTGTCGATGCCCTGCTCTTTGAGCATATTGGTAACCTTTACCTCGGTTGCGATCGCCGCATGGTCGGTTCCCGGCTGCCAGAGTACTTCATATCCCTCCATCCGTTTAAAACGGCAGAGAATATCCTGCATGGTATTGTCGAGTGCGTGGCCCATGTGAAGCTGTCCGGTTACGTTCGGCGGCGGCATCATAATGGTAAACGGTTTTTTGTTCGGGTTTACAGTGGCGTGGAAATATCCTTTATCCAGCCATTTCTGATACAGTCTGTCCTCGAGTCCTTTCGGATCGTAGGTCTTTGCGAGTTCTTTGCTCATGAGATCCTCCTTTTATGTTTGGTGTATTGTGGTATTTATTCCCGCAGAGGCTTGTCTTAAATCAAAAACGCCCTTCACATACACATAACATGCATGCAAAGGGCGAAAATTCCGCGGTACCACCTTAATTTGTATCTCGTTTCGGAGTCTGTAACGTGACTCATGCGTGAAAACCTAATCATCACATCTTCTGTGCTTTTCAGCTCTCCGGTTCAGAAGCTACCTTCCATGACCACCTTCCCGGACAGCCTTTCAGCCGGTGAACCGTCCTCTCTTTTGGGGCCTGCCATGTACTCCTCTTCCTCATAACCTTTTCTTTTTCTGTTGGAATAGAAACTGCATTTATCATAATCGCGTTTTTTTATTTTGTCAAGCCGCCGCGGGCAAAAACCTTTCTTCTTATGGAAGTTTTAAGATTTCACGCGCTTATTTTCGGTGAATCCGCGATGCACAGTACTGCATTTCTGCGCGGCCGTACGACGCGTAGCGGACCTGTTCTTTCGAAAACGGCTTCGCATTGCTTGGCCGTCCCAGGTTTTCGCCGTGGATCACCTGATCCACAAGGTCGATGAGATCTGCGAGAACGCCGAGGCTGAGCGGATTGTAAACCGGATGCGCCGTCGATTCAAACACCTGCGTGTGATGACCGCCGAAGAATTTCATGCGGCCGCCCTTTTTCACCAGCCACGCCATCAGACCAACCAGACCATCGTAATACTCTTCCAGGCTCGTTCCGCCCGGCACCTGCATCCAGACACCGCAGCCGCTTCCGATCGCATCTCCGGTGAACAGGTAATTCTGTTTCGTCTCCAGCACAACAACGCTGCCCGGCGTATGGCCCGGTGTCTGACAGACGGCCAGCTCTGTGCCGCCGAGCGGAATCACGGAATCGGTACGGATGTCATGAATCTCCTCCCACGGTTTTAATTTTCCCGCTGTCAGCATCACAAGCGTCTCTGGATCCATCTTCTTTTCATCGTGGCACATGTACACCTCATCAAACTCATCCATGTGATACATGTGATCCGGATGCGCATGCGTGATGACCAGCAGAAGCGGCTTGTCCGTCAGCTCACGGATCACCGGCAGAATCTTTGTGCCTGCCGTAATGCCGGTATCAATGACAGCCGCTTTTTCTTCACCTTCTACTACATAGAACGATGAATTTCCTGCGTCCAAAATACAGTAAATTTTTTCCCCGATTTCTGTTACCTGAAAACCCTCCATGATGTAAAACCTCCTTAAAATAATAATGTACCCTCGGAGTCTTTCTGTGCTTGCTTTTTTCCTTTCGGCAATTCAGTGCCCCGCATTCTCTTCCCCGATGATGATCGAAAGCAGCGTATGATCCAGCATGATCGTGCGGTTCCACGGATTGAAAATCACACCGCTGATCTCCTTTGTTTCGGATGCCATGTGGATCAGCTGTTCCAGACTCACGAGAAACGTAGATTTCACGCTGCTGCTCCCCTTTAATTCCTCATCAAAGCTCGTAAACGCGGCCCACCAGACTTTTCCGTCTGCGCTCTTTACCGTTCCGATCCGGATCTGATCGTCGCCGGATGGCGGTTCCACGGAAAGAATCGCCTGTCCGCCCTCTTTCATTCTGCGGCGGATTACCGTCAGCACATGTGCCAGCAGTTCCGGCGTCGGCTCCTTTTGCAGTCCCAGAATTGCTTCCTCTATCGTTTCATTCCCCTGCAGCCCTTCGTCCTTTGGAGTTTCCATTTCTTTTGCCATTGCTCTTGTCCTTTCTTTTTCGCTTTTCCCACACAGAATCTGTGTACCATCATCCCCGGCAGCTTCGGCACTTCCGATGACATTTACTCTGCGCCTACCCAGATGCCGTCTTCCCCGCAGAATCTGCGCTCTTTTGATAAATCCAAAACGTTTTCCATCCGCTTTAAGATCTGATCGTACTTCCCTTCCCGCATCAATGCAATCGTCACCTGATCCGTTCCGATCTGCAGATGGCGGAAGCCGCGTTTTCCTTCCTCCGTCCACGGCAGAGTCAGCTCCAGTTCAAAGCCGCCGCTGCTTCCGTACAGCTCACCCGGCTGTTCGTCCGCAAACAGCTCGAAAAGCGGCTGATAATATGCTTTGAAATAATTCTCCTCTGGAAACCAAAGTGTCCCGTCCCCGGTCCGCTCCGGCTCTTTTACAACGGCATTCAGATAGCCTCTCTCGTAATACGTCATGCACGCCGCGCTCTTCGCCAGCGGATTTTCATTGATCTTCTCGATCTCCGACGCCGCCCGGCATCCGTTTCCAAAGGCCGCCTGGCTGTTCTCGCTCCTGCCGACCGGCTCCCAGACGCTCCATGCGTTCTGCTTTCCGTATCCGATCAGATCCTGGCGGTATGCACCGTTGTATTTTACAAATTTTTTCTCCCCCGGCTGCTCGATCAGGTTCAGCGGTACCATACAGTCAATTCCGTACAGCTTCTGCGCAATCAGCCGCGTGTAGATGATGCCGAGATAATGACAGATTGCACTGCGCTCCGCCGTGTCGAGATACATAATCTGCTCCGCTTTTACCAGCTGGTCGCCGCGTGTTTCGAGCACACTCTCCACCATCGCAATCCGTGACTGCAGCTCCGCCTTCCGTTTTCCGCGGTAGCGCGCCGACAGACGGCCGTACGGCATCGTGCTTGCAAGAACCGCGTGCAGCAGCTCCAGATTCGTGTATTTGATCATAATATCTTTCTTATTTAAACCGAGCTCTGCGTCGGTATCGACTTCCGTCACATTGATGATATATGTTTTTTCTTCGGTCAGTATCATTTGTTTTGCCTCTCTTTTTCAGTACTCTCTTCCATGCTCCTTCAGCCAGCTCTGCCACACTTTGTAATCGGGCATCTGCTGTGCCACCACCGCGTAAAACCGCGCGGAATGGTTCATCTCTTTCCGGTGCGCCAGCTCGTGGATAACGACGTAATCCATCACGCGCCCCGGCATCAGCACCAGTTTCCAGTTGTAGTTCAGGTTTCCGGCGCTGCTGCAGCTGCCCCAGCGGGTTTTCTGCTCACGAATTGTGATTCTGCCATACGTTACGCCCATCTCTTTTGCAAAATGTGCCGTCTTTTCCGCCAGCATCTGCGCCGCACGTTTAACCGCCGCTTTTCGTTCTGCTTCCGTCAGACGGTTCGCTGCTTTCTGCTCTGCGGCCGCCAACGCTTTTTCCCGGTGTGTGTAAATCCAATCCTGTTTTTCTTTTAAGAATGCTTCGATTTTGTATTTTGCCATCCGTTTCGGTGCGCGCACCACCACGCTTCCATCCGCTTTGACCTGGACGGCGAGCGTTTTACGGGCGGAATACACGATCTCATAGGGAATCTGTTTTAAAATCCGTTCTGCGCTGCCTTTTTGTTCCATTTATTTTTCCTCAAAAGCTGTCTGTTTTACCATTTTTTTGCCTTTTTTTCATTATACCTTTTTCCCGGCGGAAACGCAATCGGATTGCTCACAGAAAAAAACGCGAGCAGAATCACCGTTTTTCTTCCGGCAATTCTGCTCGCATTTTTCCTTCTCTTATTTCAGCTCAATTTTTTTCTGCTTTCTTCGGATGCACAGCCTCACAAATAAAATCGCCGCCTGCACACAGAGAATCATCACCAAAATTCCAATCATGGACAGCGCTGTTGCCCCCAGTCTGATCAGTTTTCCCATTCTTTTTTCCTCACTTTTCTTTCTATCGTGCCAGAACCGGATCGGCTGCCGCATCCCACAGCAGGCTGTCCGTCTCACTTGGTTCCAGGTATCCATATTTTACCATTGCCGCCAGCACCTGCTTTTCCCGCTGCAGCGCCAGATCCGCGTGGCGCGACGGTGCGTAGGCGGACGGTGCATTCGGGATTCCGGCGAGGAGAACGGCTTCGCTGTCGTTCAGCTCCTGCGGTTCTTTCCCGAAGTAGCCAAGCGATGCTTCTTTCAGTCCATAGTAGCCATCCCCGAAATAGATGGTATTGATGTACAATTCCAGAATTTCTTCTTTCGAGAGCTGCCGTTCCACATAGAGTGCCGTCCACGCCTCTGCCGCTTTCCTGGCAAATGTCTTATTCTGATCGTAATACATGTTTTTTACCAGCTGCTGTGTGATGGTACTGCCTCCCTGCTCCGGTTTCATCACGCGGATATCATGTACAACGGCCCGCGCCATGCTGATCCAGTCTATCCCGTGATGTGTGTAATACCGATGATCCTCAACAGCAAGCACCGCTTTTTTGTACAGATCCGGCACCTGTTCAAGAGAAGCCCACTGTGCTCCGCTTCTGGCTTCCTCTACTGCCTGCGCGAGCGGCTTTTCCTTCACTGCCTTCTGATAGGAAACATATCCCTGGATTGCCCAGAACATTCCGGCCGTCAGCAGGATCAGGCAGAAAAATGCCAGAAAACCTCCAACCATTTTTCCCGCTGTTCCCAGGTGTTTTCGTGTTCTTTTTCTCATGGTTTCAAACCCCTTTGTTGTTCTTTCCTGCTTTCTATCCTACCATATCTCCCTTAACGCCTTCTTGCCTCTTTCTTAGGAATTCATTAAAATTGTGAAACTGTATGAAATGCATTTTGCACGTTTTTTCAAATAACCGCTGCTGCTGCGGAATACTTTAACCGAATCAGGCAAGTAGCGAAGCGGATTACGAATATCCGCTTGACAAAACAGAAAAAGACAGACACCTGGCAGATTGTCAGGATGCCTGTCTCTTGTTTTATCTTTTGGTTTTTCAGAAACGCTCTGTGATTATGCTGCGGTTCCGTAGTTCATTACATGAGCTGCTGACAGTGCTTTTCGAACGGCTACACCGAGAATTTCAGCTACTACAACGGAAATCACATCTTTTACGATGTACGGAACGGAAACTGCCAGGAAGGAAGCCGGGATCGTGTTTCCTGTTACAATGGAAAACTGTACCACACCGAATGCGTGACATACCGCAAGACCTGCGATTCCAAGAACGAATGGTTTGCCCGGGAAGCCTTTTTTAATTCCGGCACCGCAGAGCATTGCCATCGGAATAAATCCGAAAATAAAGCCGCCGGCCGGTCCGAGAAGAGCGCCAAAGCCACCGCTCATGCCGGCATAAACCGGAACGCCGATCGCGCCGAGGATCAGATAAAGAGCGGACGATGCACCTCCCAATTTCCAGCCAAGCACGTAGCCGCAAAATGCCATTGCAAAGGTCTGCAGCGTCACCGGAACGCCGGTCGGAAGCGGAATCGTCACAATGGACAGTACCGCAAGCACTGCCGTCATCATGCCGGTCAGTACAATCTGTTTTGTTGTAAGTTTTGATTTTTTCATGAATGTAAGTCCTCCTCGCAGGTTCTTGTATGCAATTCTTTCTGTCTTTGAATTGTTAACCTTGTTACAATATAGGTTAATATTTCATTTTTGTCAATCCCTTTTTTAAAAACACAGAGTGTTCCTGAAAATAGCGGTCACCCTCTTGTTTTCTGTTTTCTTTCTATGGTATACTATATGGTCTTGGAGTTTTTCCGGGAATTTTCACCCGATACAAACGATGAACTTTTACCTCATTTGAAAGGAGATACCCTCTATGAAACCTTCCGAAAATCCTCTCGGCTCGGAACCGGTCAGCACTCTTTTGCGGCGTTTTGCGGTTCCGAGCGTCATCGCGATGCTCGTCAGCGCCCTCTATAACATGGTAGACCAGCTCTTTATCGGTCACAGCATCGGCGTACTCGGAAACGCAGCTACCAACGTAGCGTTTCCGCTCAGTATGGTCTGCACATCCATCGGTCTGCTCTGCGGCATCGGCGGTGCTGCAAACTTCAATCTCTGCATGGGCAGACGAGAGCCGGAGCACGCAAAATCTTATGTTGGAAGTGCCATCTCCATGCTGGCAATCCTCGGTGTGATTCTCTGCGTTGCCGTTCAGCTTTTTCTGCATCCGATGATGCTTCTCTTTGGTGCAACGCCGGATGTCATTGATTACGCCTGTACTTACACTCGAATCACCTCCATCGGATTCCCGTTTCTGATCGTCACAATCGGCGGCTCCAACCTGATCCGCGCGGATGGCAGCCCGAAATTTTCCATGCTGTGTAACCTGGTCGGAGCGATCGTCAACACGATTCTCGACCCGCTGTTCATCTTCGTTTTCCACATGGGCATGGCAGGTGCAGCGCTCGCCACGATCACCGGACAGATTTTATCGTTCGCGCTCGTTGTCTTCTATCTGCGCGGTTTTAAAACGCTGCCGCTTTCTCTTTCCGATCTGAAACCGAACATGGCCTGCTGGGCACGGATCGCTGCGCTTGGTGCAACTCCGGCATTCAATCAGGTGGCAATGATGGTTGTTCAGATCGTTATGAACAACACACTGACCTACTACGGCTCCAATTCCGTCTATGGAAGCGACATTCCGCTTGCATGCGCCGGCATTATTTCAAAGGTGAATATGCTGTTCTTCTCCTTTGTCATCGGCATTTCCCAGGGACTTCAGCCGATTGTCAGCTTCAACTTCGGTGCGCAGAAATATGACCGCGTGAAGGACGCCTATAAAAAAGCAGTTTTTGCGGCGACTGCCATTTCCATCGTCGCCTTCCTCTGCTTCCAGTTCTTTCCGCGCCAGATTATCGGCATTTTTGGTTCCGGTTCAAAAGAGTACCTGCATTTTGCAGAGCGGTATTTCCGCATTTTCCTGTTTTTCACATTCCTGAACGGTATCCAGCCGGTCAGCTCAAACTTCTTTACCTCCATCGGAGCACCGAAGAAGGGTATTTTTCTTTCGCTGACGAGACAGATTATTTTCCTGCTTCCGCTGCTGCTGATTTTTCCGTATTTCTTCGGCATTGACGGCGTGATGTACACTGCACCGATTGCAGACCTTGCAGCCGCATCAGTCAGCATCGTTATGGTCGTGCGGGAATTTAAGATTATGGCAAAGCTACAGAAGGCTACTGCCTGAAAACAGTTTTTTTCCTGTAGTTTCCGCTCGTTTTTACTGCGCTGCGGTCGCCAGAGTCTTGCTACAGATCATTGCCGTGTAAACAGGAAAGAATCCTGTCCGGAAAGTAAAAAATCGTATGCTGTTGCTTTTTCCACAACAGCATACGATTTTTTTATGCGTTATCCACACTTTTCTTTATTTATTCACATGCATCCACATCAGTCCATGCGAAGAATCATGGTCAGGATTCGTTTTGCACAAAGAGCGATTTCGTCGCGGGTGATGTATCCCTTCTCAAATGCCTCCTGTACGCGCTCCTCGTATCCGTTTGCCATCTTGATATCATTTCCGGCTTTTGTCTCGCGGTAATGCTCGCCGTGTGTCCACCAGTCGGTCGTTACCATTCCCTTAAAGTCCCACTCACCGCGCAGAATACCGGTCAAAAGATCCTTGTTCTCAGATGCCTGAACGCCGTTGATCAGGTTGTAGGACGACATGATTGTGTATGGATCTGCCTCTTTTACAATGATCTCGAAGGCTTTCAGGTAAATCTCACGCAGCGCACGCTCGGAAACGCGGGAATCGCTGTCTTTTCGGTTTGTTTCTTTGTTGTTGCAGCAGAAGTGTTTCACACTTGCCCCGATATGCTCGGACTGCATACCGCGTACCATTGCCGCACCGGATTTTCCGGCCACAAGCGGATCCTCGGAATAATACTCGAAGTTTCTTCCGCAGAGCGGGCTTCTGTGAATGTTGACAGCCGGGGTCAGCCAGATGCCGATATTGTTTTCTTTGACTTCCTCTCCGCCGGCTTTACCGATCTCTTCGATCAGCTCCGGATCCCAGGTGCAGGCAAGCAATGTTGCACACGGCCATGCGGTCGTGTTGACGCCACACTGCGGCTGAATGCGAAGGCCTGCCGGTCCGTCTGCGGTCATGATATTCGGGATGCCGTACTCAGGCAGATTTCCCATGCCAAACGTGTTGGCAACTCCTGTGTTCGGCTGGCCGCCGAGCAGATGAATAAGTGCTTCTGTCGGAAGTTTATCTACAAACTCGTCGAGCGTTTCTTTTCCTTCGACCACATTCATCAGGTTCGGATTCGTCTTTGCTGCCTCCATAAGCTCGCCAAAACTCTTTCTCTCCTGTGCTTTGACTGCCGGGAGGAAACCTTCCAGAGTCAGCTTATCCTGACGCTCCAGTCCTTCTTCCTCGACAGGGCCGTTATCGGTCGGAAGCGCTTCGTAGGTTCCATCCGCAAGGAGACGTTTTTCCAGCTTATGCGGAGCGGCAAGGCTGGTGTACTGTGCAGTCACTTTTGCCTCTGCCAGATCGTAGGTGAAGTCCAGTTTCTTCGCATCTCTTACATTGTTTCCAACGTAGAAGACGTAGCTTCCTGCCTCAAGAACATAGGCAGATTTTGCAACCTTTCCAAGATCATCAAAAGATGCCATATCTTCCACTGTAAAGGAAAGAACGACTCTCTGTGTCTCGCCTGGCTGCAGCAGTCTTGTTTTCCGGTAAGCGCCGAGCTCTTTGGCCGGTTTGCCAAGCTTGCCCTGCGGTGCGCCATAGTAGAGCTGTACAACTTCTTTTCCGGCACGTTTTCCGGTGTTGGTAACAGATGCTTTTACAACAATCTTTCCATCCTTCTCTTCTGCACCCAGAACTTCTGTCTCAAAGCTGGTGTAGGAAAGGCCGAAACCGAACGGATAATTGACCTTCTCCGCTGCGCCAGGAATCGTCTCGAAATAACGGTAGCCAACGTAGATATCCTCGTTGTAATCCACGTAATAAACGGATTTATGGAAGTTCTCGGTGGATGGATAATCCTCGAGGGTTGCTGCGTAGGTATCAACCAGTTTACCGGATGGGTTGACGCCGCCTGTTACAACGTCCGCTGCCGCGAGGCCGCCTTCCATGCCGCCCTGCCATGCCATCAGCACCGCCGGAATCTCTTTGCAGTCTTTGAACCAGCTGGTATCAACCATACCGCCGACGTTCATGACAACGATGACATTTTTAAAGTTTGCTTTTACTTTTTCTACCATGGCTGCTTCGCCGTTTGTCAGGCAGAAGTCGCCGTTTTCGAAGATGCTGGCGCTCAGCTCGATCTGTTTTTTCTCATCCTCAAACAGCTCATAGCCTTCATCGTTGATCTGGCATTTGCGGTCCCATCCCTCGCCTGAGAAACGGCAGATGGTGATGATTGCGGTATCGGTATATGCTTTCGCTTTTGTTACCAGCTCGTCCGGTACTTCCGGCTCTCTTGTCATGCCCGGTACAGCGCCTGCAGCATACTGTTCTTTTACATTTTTCTCATAGAATTCCGGCAGCTCATGGAACAGAGAAACCTCCCCCTCGGCCTCTTTGATCTTCATGCCTTCGTAGAAGTTGCGGATATACGCAACGGTAACGTCACCGCTTCCGCCGCCGCCTTTTACGTAATCAATCGTTCCCTTTCCGAATAAGGCTACTTTTGTGCCTTTTGCAAGCGGCAGTGTGTCGTTCTCGTTTTTCACCAGAACCATACCCTCGCCTGCCGCTTTTCTGGAAAGTGCGATATGTTCAGCGCTTCCTGTTACCCTTTTTCCGTCTTTTCCCAGCGGCAGAACCGGCTGGTAAAGACTTCTCTGCCATTTACCCATTTTAAGCTTACCTCCTGTATTTTCCGGTGCGCAGATCGCTTTCCGAACGCGCCCCATTCTGTCTTTATGATACGAAGTTTTGGAGTGGATGTCAATTGATTTTTCAGCATTTTATCCTGTTTTTCGTTTCTTTTTCTTTTGATTTTATTCTATTTTGCCAATTTTTCAGGCATCCGTTGTTTCTTTCCTTTCTCTCAATATCTTGATCCGCAGGTGGATGCTCCCTCTGCGTCTCCCCGGTGTTTCTGCAGCTTGTCGCTTTTCTGTTATATCAGACACTTTTCTCATTTTGTGGATTGTCCGAAAAATAACAGCGTTCTATACTAAAGCGTGTCTGAAAACAAATCATCGGCATCCCCTTTTTCAGGTTCTCTTTGGGATACAACAAAAGAATGGAGTTTTCTTATGAAGGTACTGATTTTATCCTGCAATACTGGCGGTGGCCACAATGCTGCGGCCTCTGCATTAAAAGAAAGTCTGAATTTTTATCACCACGAAGCCGAGGTTCTGGATCTGATGAGCCTCGGGCGAAAGCATACCTCCGCACTGGTCGGCGGAGCTTATGTGAAGCTCGTCTCCGTTTTTCCGGCCGGCTTCGGCGCACTCTATCAGCTTGGTGAGCTGGTACGGAAATTTCCCTGGAAATCCCCCGTTTACTATGCAAATGCGCGGCTTGGAAATGCGCTTGCAGATTATATTGATCAAAACCATTTTAATGCCGTTGTCACCACACATCTTTATCCGGCGGAAACACTGACCTGGATGAAACAGAAAGGACGGCTGACGATTCCCTGCGTTGCCGTTGCCACCGATTACGCGTGCATTCCGTTCTGGGAAGAGACGAACTGCGATTACTATGTGGTTCCGCACAAGGATCTGATCCCGGAGTTTGCATCCTGCGGTATCCCGGAAGAAAAACTGCTTCCTCTCGGTATTCCGGTGCGGCCCGCATTTGCGCGCCCTGCATCCAAAGAGGATGTGCGCCGCCATCTCGGTCTTCCCGAGAATGCTCCGCTGTTTCTCGTCATGAGCGGCAGTATGGGATTCGGCAAAGTGCATCTGCTCGCACATGAACTCGTTTCCCGGCTGGAAAACGGCGAACAGGCTGTGATCATCTGCGGAAATAATAAAAAACGGATGCGTTCGCTCCGGCTGCAGTTCCATAAGAACCCAAATGTACATATCATCGGTTTTACACGCCACGTTGCGGAATATATGGCCGCTGCCGATGTGCTGTTTACAAAGCCCGGGGGCTTAAGCAGTACCGAGGCCGCTGTGCGGCGCGTTCCGCTCGTCCACACTGATCCGATTCCGGGTTGCGAAACAAAAAACCGTGCTTTTTTTGTCTCACGCGGAATGTCCGTGACCGGAGCACATCAGAAAGAGCTGGCAGAGGCCGGTATTTCGCTTGCCTGCGATGATGCACGTCAGATTGCGATGCGCGATGCCCAGCATCAAAACAGCCATCCGCAGGCGGGAACGTCAATTACACACCTTTTGGAAAAATTAGTTTCGGAGTAACTGCTTATGATGCTTACTGCTTATCTGTTTTATAGTTTCTTCGGGTACCTCTCGGGCAGCGTACTGTATTCGTACCTGATTCCAAAATACTTCTGCCACGTGGATGTCCGAACTGTGAATGAAGATCAGAATCCCGGTGCCTTCAACGCCTTTTCAGTGGCCGGACCGCGGATTGGACTGCTCTGCGTCCTGTGCGATATCGGGAAGGGATTTCTGCCGGTGTTTCTGGCGGCGCACAGTTCCGCTGTTTCGATGGGTTCCTGGATTTTCGCCCTGATTCTGCTCGCCCCGGTGGCCGGACACGCATGGCCGTTTCTGCAGCCTGCGAAAGGCGGAAAGGCGATCTCTGTCTCGTTCGGCGTGCTGCTCGGCCTCCTGCCGGATCTGCGGCCGGCGCTTCTTCTGGCGGCGTTTTATCTGACGTTTTCGCTGATTCTCATTATCCAGCCACACAGTCTGCGCTCGATCGTTTCGTTCTCCGGGTTTGCCGTCGCCGCACAAATTTCCCGCTTTCTTCCGTCCGTGCGGCTCGGCAGTCTGCTGGTATCACTCGTGGTGTGCTTCCGCCATCTTTTCAGCCTGCGGGAGCATGAGACCGAAAATGCTGCATTTACAATTCAGTCTTTGTCTGCTAAAATAAGGAAAAAGCAGAAAAAAGAATAATATTTACAGTTCATTTAAAACAGCGGCAAACAATTTACTTCAGGAGGATTGACACATGATTTCAGAAAAAATGGTAACTCTCGGCACAAAAAAATCGGTAATCCGCGAAATTTTCGAATACAGTAAAAAACGCGCTGCCGAGATCGGCTCAGAAAACGTCTTTGATTTCAGTATCGGAAACCCAAACGTGCCGGCTCCGGCCTCCGTTCATGAGACCATCAAGGAGCTGCTCGATTCCAAAGACGATTACTATCTCTTCGGCTACACCTCCGCGCAGGGCGATGCCGATACCCGCGCCGCCGTTGCAGCCGACCTGAACAAACGCTTTGGTACCGCGTTCCATGCCGACAACTTCTATATGACCTGCGGTGCAGCCGCTTCGCTCCGCATCGTCCTTGGCGCTTTAACCGTTCCGGGCGACGAGTATATCGTATTTACCCCGTACTTTCCGGAATACCGTGTTTTCATCGAATCTGCAGGCGCAGCCATGATCGAAACGCCGGCTGATTCTTCCACGTTCCAGATCGACTTTGACCGCCTCTCGGCCGCTGTCACAGCGCACACCAAAGGCGTTTTCGTCAATTCTCCGAACAATCCGTCCGGCGTTGTCTACACCGAAGAAAGCATTCAGAAGCTCGCTGCTTTTCTGGAAGCAAAATCTGCCGAATACGGCCATCCGATTTATCTGATCGTTGATGAACCGTACCGCGAGCTTGTCTACGGAGACGTGGAAGTTCCGTATCTGACAAAATATTACAAAAACACGCTGGTCTGCTACTCCTACAGCAAATCCCTCTCCCTGCCGGGCGAGCGTATCGGCTACGTTCTCGTTCCGGATGAGGTCGATGATGCAAGAACCATCTACGCAGCCGTCTGCGGCGCCGGACGCGCCCTCGGCTTCGTCTGCGCACCAAGCCTGATCCAACACGTCATCGCCAAATGCGCAGGACAGGTTTCTGATCTTTCGGTCTACAAGAAAAACCGCGATCTGCTGTATGATTCGTTAACCTCCTACGGCTTCACCTGCGTTCACCCGGACGGCGCTTTCTATCTTTTCATGAAAACCCCGGAACCGGATGCGTATGCATTCTGCGAGAAAGCGAAAAAACACGAACTTCTTCTTGTACCCGGCGATGACTTCGGTGCACCGGGATTCGTGCGGATTGCTTACTGCGTTACTACTGCGCAGATTAAGCGGGCACTGCCGGCGTTTAAGGAACTGGCGGGAGAGTATTTTGGATAATTTTTCAACGGTCAACTTTTCTTAAATAGATGTTGGGGTCAAAAGGCTTTTTGACCTTTTGACCCCGGTATCTTACATATAGTAAAAAACGGACACTGCTTCATCTTTGAAACACAGCGTCCGTTTTTCTTTTATTCTCCTACATCCTGTTTTCCAATCACAACTTTACATCTTTTCTTCCACATCCCTGTTCTGACACACGCATACCGCTCGCTTTCGATGATCTGTTCCATCGCTGCCGCTCCTTTCTTTTGAGCTATCTCAATCGCATAAGGCGGGCAGGACTTGAACCTGCATTCTGTGCCTTATCCTCTACGAAAAATTTGCTGTACGTTCCACAAACATGAAACATTTTTCTGCACAGGTTTTGCCCGTTAAACTACCGCCTTATTTTCAGCCACATTTTTTGTGGATACTGATGTGTATCAAATGCTGTTCCACTCTGACTTGCTTTCTATCATCGGTGGAGATGCTATTTTCCTGCCTCAGCCTTCTCTCTAAAGCTCAGGATTTCCTTCAGAGACCTTGGTTCATAATTCATCCATGGCTTCATACATCCCACATTGTATGCCTGCGGTCTGCACTCATAAATGTGTCTGCTGCATTCCTGCTTTCTGCACGTCTCTGTTCTTTTTGTGAATGTCCGTGCTTTGTTCTGTATATACTATATTACATATTTTCGATTTTTGCATTTAACTTCTGGTTTAATTTTTCATGTGATATGGTTTCTGGTTTTTCCCAGCTCCACACAGTACTGTCCAGACCTGATTTCCCTTTGGACAGTGCCTTTAGCTCTTCCACGCAGAATTCCGTCGCGCGTACGATGTACTCGTTGGCCATTTGTCTGGTAAGGATGGACAATTTCTCTTCTTTTCTCTGGACGAATTCCCCGCGGACTTCTTTTATAAGACCTTTCACATCGAATTCAGCAAGCTGTGCCAATGGCTCTTCTGTAAGATCCAGCTCCTGGATCATTTCCTGGAAAAGGCCATATTTTTTCGAAACATATTCATTTAATATCTCGTAGTCACGATGCAGTTTTTCTACATTTCCAGGAACGCTCGAATTCCAGCCATGCTCCCCATACATAAATCTCCGATATAGCATATCCTGGATCAGATGAAGATAATAGCCGAGATATAAATCATCCTTCTCCATGTATTTCCCGTATCTGTCGCGGAAACATTCGAGATCGTATGTGTATCTGGTATTTTCGCAGATTTTCTTCTTTAAATGGCTATTTCCCGCCACCGCCCCATCCGGCAGAATCACCCCAAGGAACAGGCGGTTGATATCTCGAAACGAGACTTTCTTTCTCATCTCCTGTACAATTGCCAAGTGAATCATGCTTGATGCCATAGTGTCCTCTTTTCCTTTATTCTTCTACATTCTATTTTCCAATATCAGCTTTACATCTTTTGAAAGCTTTCTATCCATACTGCTAACTTTAACATTTTCATGCCGCATTTCCAGTTCTGACGCATGCGTACCGCTCGCTCTCAATCACTTTTTCCATCGATTTGACCGGTGTGCTGTCAATATTGTTCAGGAGATTCTGGAATGTCGTAACCGACTGGCCGCTGTATAGCTGGACACCTTTTCTCCGACTGTCGGCATGGAAAATATCGTTTCGGCTGTCTACATTCCAGAAAATAATATTCGGCAATTGGTAGCCGCAATACTCGTACTTTTCTTTCATATGATCATAAAACATCCAATTGCGGTCTCCGCATCTGTCGATCTCCATGTCAGATACAACGATCAGCGCTTTCGGCATTTCTTCCGGCGGTACATCGTGATCCATCGCTGTTTCCAGAACCCGCTCAAATGCAGCCTGAAGATTAGTATTCATCCCCCATTCCGTACGCTCGACGTATTTGATTTTCTGCAACAGGGTTTCCCCTCTCAGAGAAACAAATTCCGGCTTCTGGCTGAACGTCATGAAAAGATTGTGGTAAGCGCCCCGGTTCCGCTCTGCAAAGTAAATAGCAAGACCAATGGATGTCGCCAAGGGTCTTCCACTCATGGAACCGGAAACATCTGCAATGACAATTGCATTCGTTTCCTGCGCCACATAATCCGGCAGCTGCCTCCACTGCGCCTCCAATACCTGATTCCATTGACGTCCATACAGAACTTTTTCCACGAGATCGTACGGGTACAGCGTCTCCGCATGAATCTTTTCTTTTCCATCCAGTGCCTTCGCCAGATACTGGTTAAAACGCTTTTCATCATGTTTTCGAAATGCGTTCCTGTAAATCATCATGGCTCTTCCGGAGACCTCCGGGTAAACGATCTCCTCCCACTTTCCTTCTGACATTTTCACTTCCAGCACACCGATATATTTCCGCAGGGAACGGACGATTCTTTTGAAGTTGTAAACCGGATAGCCGAGTTTCTGCGCCGTCAGAATGCCGAGTTTTCTCGTCTCCGTATTTTTAGAGTCTGCCGTTTTGATCCATTTAGCAAGCAGGGAAACGCTTTTTCCCTCCTGGAAGTTTTTCAGATCTGCTTCCAGCTGCTGCTTCATGGCACTCCACATCTCGTCCTCAACGCCAGTTCCGATCAGGCAGTACCAGTCGTCAAAACGGCCGAAAACACCAATCAGGTCAAGGTTGGCAATGACTGCCTGCGGATGGTACTCGGCAAGATACTGTAGTAGAATCCGAAAGACACGTCTCTCGCCGAGACCTTCCCGGATATCACGCGCATAAAACAGGATTTTCAACGCGAACAGCGGGTCTGCCTGATATGCTTCCGCAAACAGAAGCTCAATTCTTTCCGGATCCGCTCTGCGCAGGGATCCAATTGTCGCAAACAGATCCAGCCGCGCATCGCCGGTTGTGTTCCGTGCTGCTGCTCCATTTTCTGTATAAGTTTTTGTCGCCTGCTCCCGTATCCATTCTGCAAAATCCATCGCTGCCGCTCCTTTCCTTCCACTGTTTTCTCCATACATCCTTTTCTGGATCTGTGGACTCCATTCTTTCTCGTTTGCTCTTCTGTTTTTTTCTGAGTGAGGGCCGGATTTGAACCGGCATCTTCGCCATTACCACTGGAAAAAAGTTTGCCGTTACGGTCACGCACATGACCGTTTTTTCGCGCTCTTTCTTTTAAGCTACCTCACTCGCGTAAGGCGGGCAGGACTTGAACCTGCATTCTGTGCCTCCCTATTCTCCTCAAAAAGTTGCTGTGTGTTCCACAAACATGAACCCTTTTTTTCTGCACAGGTTTTGCCCGTTAAACTACCGCCTTATTCTGTTATTTTAGTGTTTCTGTCTTCTGTCCCCAGCTCAGGATTTCCTTTCGGGATCTTGATTCATAATTCATCCATGGTTTCATGCATCTTTTCCAGATCATTTTCTGTAATAGCATTTTCCCCAGTGATTTTTTTCTTCCCGATTCGGATTTCAGGGTCTCTCACCGTAAAATTTCCAGTCGCAGATATCCCATGTCTCAGAAATTTTTCGAAATGCTTTTGATTTTCCCCACAGTGTTTTCGCCCGTCGAACCCTCTTATTTGCCGCGCGCTTTGCCCAACGGAAATTTTTGCATCGGCCTTTGCTGACGGGCGTTTTTTTACAGCTTCGGCTCATCAGCCTACTCCCCATCCAGAATTTTCTGATAGAGAAGTCTGCCTTCCTCCCCGGCAAGCCGTCCGCAGATTTCTGCCCGTTCGGCGATAACAGGGATCTGGATATGTGCTTTGGCATCTGCCAGCTGTAGCAGCATCAGGTTTTGAAACATCGCAAAGCTGGCCATTTTCGTATGGCGTCTGACGTGCTTTAATTTCACACTGACGTGGTCATCATGATACTTCACATAATACAGGAGCTCCTGTACATCGAAACACGGAATCACATACCCCTGCCGGTCCAGCTCCGGGACCACGACGTCGCGCACGATTTCCATGCTTTTTTCGGGATGACCGTAGTAATGCATGTCCGGATCACCCTCGCGTTTTCCCCTGAACTGCGCTTCCGGCTTTCCGATATCGTGCAGCAGCGCCGCCAGATAGACCATGTCATTTTCCATCCTCCGCGGAAGATTGCAGACCACATGGAGGGAATGCATCCATAAGTCATACTGATGTGCACTGTTCTTCTGATCATAGCCAAACATGGTTCGTACGGCCGGAATCAGCGCTGCGATTTCTTCTCGTCTCACATCCATCTCTTCCGCAGTTTCTGCTGTTTTCAACACATTCAACAGCTCGCTTAACTTCATGTGTTCACTCCCCCTTTCTGGTCTTTTTGTGAATATCTGTGTTTTGTTATATATAGACGTTGGGGTCAAAAGGTTTTTTGACCCCTTTGATACCAGATTGCTACGTGCTTTGCACTCCCGCAATCTTCATGTATATACTGTATCACATGCTTTCGTTTTCTGCACTTAACCGCTGGTTTAATTTTTTTTGCTGATTTTTTATGCTGTTCACCCGGCACAAAATCCGATCTGCCGGCTCTGCGGTTTCTTTTTCAGGCCGATCATCTCGAAATCGTCCGCCGTCAGAAGACAGGCCTCCTCTTTTTCCAGCGTACCATTCTGATGTTCCCGAATGAGGCGGTCTGCCTGGCGCATGATAGCGTGGTCCAGCAGGTTTCTGACAAACCGTCCATTGCCGTAATTTTCTTCCCGGCATGCATCGGCGCAGATGGAAAAGCATTTTTCCCTTGTTCTTTCGTCCATCCGGTATTCCGATTTTTCCAGCATCAGATCCAGAATCTGCGTCAGTTCTACCGGTGAGTAATCCGGGAAATTCAGGTGAAAGGCAATGCGGCTTGCAAGACCTTCATTCTGCTCCAGAAACTCCTGCATCTTCTCCGGATATCCTGCAAAAATGACAATGACCTCATCCCGGTAATTCTCCATCTCCTGCACAATGGTATTGATCGCCTCGGCGCCATACGTGCGGTTGTCTTCTACAAGAGAATACGCCTCATCGATAAACAGAATGCCGCCACGCGCCGCCTGAAATTTACTCTCAACAATCTGTGCCGTCCAGCCGACATATTTTCCGACCAGATCCTGTCTGCCGCACTCTACAATGTGGCCATATTTCAGCACTTCCTCTTCCTTCAAGACCTGGGATAGCAGACGCGCCACGGTTGTCTTTGCTGTCCCTGGATTTCCGGAAAACAGCATATGCATGGATGACTGAACCCCCGGAAGACCCATCTGTTTCCGCATTTTCTGCATTTTGGCCGCCGCCAGAATCTCATCTGTCACTTTCTTTACATCCGACAGGCCTACCATTTTCTGCAGCTCCACATACGGCTTGTCTGTCTTCTTTTTCAGTTGAATTTTGACGAGGTCTTTTTGTTTGTAGGCCTTGTAAATATGCGTTTTTAATCCGCTTCCGTACCATCTGTTGTAGGCAGAAAAGATATCCGATACAGAATACAATTTCTTTTCTTTCGGAAGATACCGCGTCAGCTCTTCTATCGTGTAGTCGTGATACTCTGTCTTATCCGCCAGACGTTTCAAATAGCCCGTCGCCCGTTCCAGATCTCCCTGGCCTTCCTGAATCTGAATCAGATCCGCGTTGGAAAGAATTTCCGCTATCGTCTCATCCGATACGCTGCGGCTTCCGGAAATGTCCACAAAGATAAACAATGTAGAATTTCCATACTCATTCAGTTTCTTCCCAAGTGTTTTCGCCAGATCATAATTGCCGGTGGCATACATTCCTGTACTCTTTTCACCTTCCAGATTCAGAATCACTGTTCCGCCTCTAGCACTGGAGAAAATATTGTCAAAATTATCTTCCCGCTCTGCCTTGTATGTCATCTTCTGCACATCGTAAACTCTGCCGCTCAGCAATCGTTGATTCTCCAGCAGTGCCGGAATCAGAAGATCTATCATATCATCCGCAGCCGCTTTGTCACCGGCTGTGATCAGATAATGAACCGGATGCCCAACAAAACGTTTTTCATTTTCCGGGGCGTAAATCCGCTCCATTTCGTCATAGAAGCTTTCCGATGCCATAATTTCCTGCATCTGCTCCGCCTGCTTTTGTCTGGTCATATTTTGAGCGGTATAAATCCGTTCACTTACCTGATACGCAACAGGTTCAAAAAAACTGTGATGTTCTGGTTCTATCGCAAGTTTTAATTTTTCCTTCAGCGACCCGCTGTAACACTCCGTCCAGTTATTCCGTTCTGCCCGAACCAGTTCTTTGCAAAACGCATCATTTGTGATCTCCTCATACGCAAGCAACTCAATTTCCGGCAGTATCTTCTGAATACAATCCACACATACCCGGGGAACCACTTCCATCTCAAGTGCAGCCACAATCGTCATCTGACCATTCAGAATATCACTGATCATAATGAAAAACTTCTTTTCTGTACGGTAGGCAGTGTAAAACTTGCTGTTCCATTCCGCAGCATCACTCCGTCTGGAATAGAGACGCTCATATCCTTCCTTCGTTGAATCCTCCTGTTCCAGATTCAGTTTTGAACAGTCTGCTGTGTATTTGTAAAGAATCATTCGCTGCTACCTCCCTTGGAGCTTTTACTGGTAATCCTTCTGTTGTCTCTTTCTACCTGCTATCTTACCACCTGCCGTATCCCATATGTGGACAGGTTCTTGTCTATACGAAAACCAGACAATTTTCTGGTTTTTCTATTTCTCCATAACAGGTACTTACTTCTTTTTTCTTCTGCATTTCTGTACAGTATTTCGACACTGGAATAACGGCTACAATCACAACATGTTCTTTTTTCTCGCAGTTTCCCAGCAAGCCAATCATATACCGCAGCTCTTCTTTTCTGTCGGCAAAATTTTTTCTGCTTGTCATCATCGGCACTTCATCAATCACAAAAACAGAAATTGCTCCATTCTCTGCTTTCTGCGCTATGATTTCTGCCATTCTCTCCACCATCATCGCTGGTGTATCATCAATTTCTATCTTGGAAAGCTCCTCCTGCCCGTACATGCTCTGCAGAATCTTCCACATCTCCTTCTTTTCATGCTGCAGTGAAAAAAGGAGAACTCCATCCTCGCTGGTTTTTCGCTCTTTCCAGCCATATGCAACCGCTTTTTTCGTTTTTCCGCTCGCCGCAGATCCCGCCAGGAAAATCATCCTTCTGCCCCTCCCTCATCTTTCAGAAAAATTTCAAGCATACGTCCAATTACCATATTGTCTCGTTCTACCAGATCTCTGGCTGTTCCAAACATGAATCGAAATCTCAAATCGAAAATCATTCTGGCCTGCTGTTCATCCAGTCCATACTGCTTTTCCAGTGCCAACGCTGCAATCCCCTCATTTGGGTAGTCCGCTTTCATGATCTGGCAAAGTTCATCTTCATGGCATTGTGCCCAGCTTTGTGCTTCCAGCGTGTGTTTTCTTTCCAGAAGCATGTTCTTTCTTCTTACCAGATACTCTGCAAAATACTCCAGCTCTTCCTGGCTGTATCCGATCCACTGACCCGAAATATCCCAAAGTGGTTCTATTTGTTTCATTTCCCGAAGAAGATGCTCTTTTTCCTCCAGAAAAGCTTTCCATCTCCCCTGTTTTTCCCGTTCAAGCGGCTCTTTTTCTTTCTCAGGAGCTTTTTCCCACTTCTGCAGTATTTCATTATAGTCCTCCGCTTTTTCCACCATGGTAAGAAATACCTGTTTTGCTTCAGAATTTTTTCTCATAACAGAATACAGAATAGCCAAAAGTGCATCCAGTACATATATTTTATTTTGCCCGCACTTTTTCTCCAAATATTCCTGTTTCGAAACAAACAGCCTAATCACGCCATCTCTGTTGTTTGTGCGAGACGGAACGATGATATAGGCCTTATCCTTTTCTTCAGGAAAATCTTCTGCCCTTCCTTCAAACACGACTTCCGTGGCATCTTCAACGCAGATTTCCGTCAGTGGATCAAAACATTCCAGAAATTCTAAAATACCCATATTGCACCTCTCCTTTATTTCCCGATCTGATCTGCGGTTCTTTTCGTTTTCCCGGGTTTCCGCTTTTTGGCCTTTCGGATATAATTTTCACTGAACTGCTTTTCCCGTTCAATCCAGTCCTGCGTTCTCTTCTCAATCACAAATGGAAGTTCTCTCCAGATCATCCTGAGCTGTTCTTCTGTGATCTCCGGCACTTTCTTTAAAATTGCCTCCCGCAGATATACACCGCCTCCGCTGCAGGAATCCGGGAAACAGTTTTCTTCGCTGATAGCATCCAGAATTTCTTTATAATATTTTCGATACATCTGATATGCTTCGTAATGTGCAATACGGTTCACATGATCTTCGATTCTGGATTCCTCCTCCTGTTTCAGAATTGTTTTCTTGTTGATTCCGCCGCTGTTCACATTCGCATAATACATCGCATATGCTTTAGCTTCTTCCAGACTTTGGAATGTGCGGAGAAATCTGCCGAAGTTATGAATATCACCATCTGAAAACGTAATCCAGTCATAATATGCCAATTCCGGCGGAAAATGATTTTCTTTTCCGTAAAGCTCTGCACATTCCTGTCTGCTGACAGAATGATAATCCCACGGACCGATGATATCATCGTAATCCGCGTAGAAAAGAATATAGGCTTCCACCTTTGCATCACTGTATATCAGCATCGGGCTGTGCTCCTCGTACTGATACAGAATCGAGTATTTTACACCCTTGATTTTTCCGTCATTCCTTCTCATCAACAGTGCGTAAACGCCCATCTCAGAATTATCCGGAATATTGTTCACATGCATCGGCTTCCAGTTAAATTCGTTCTCCGTCAGTTTCTCCTTCTCGCGTTTTTTCCGGCGTTCCGCCATTTCCCGATCCATTCTTTCCCTGTACAGAACGCTTCCGATGTAATCATATCGTTCCAGATGCTCCACGCCAATTGCCCGGCCGGCCAGATCGATGGCATAAAAATGCCAGAAATTTTCCTTTTCCCGTTTCGCCTCCGCAGCCGCTTTGCTGTACTCATCCAGAATGTCTTCCCGGATCAGTGCATTTTCTTTCTCCAGATATTTCCAGCCGTGATCTTCTGCTTTATATTTATGACGATAACCAATTCTTTCATCGGTCGTCTCAAAGATCGGGAAAAGCTCGGTACTTTTGTAAAATGGTGTCTCTTCAAATCCGAAAATATACTCTTTTCCCTCTTTGCTGAGCAGACATACACATCCCGGGCCGCCCATTCCAGAAGGGGGATCCTCCTGTGCAAACACAACGGTTTTCCAGAAGTCTTCTGTTAAATCTGGTAAATCAAACGTGTGATCTCTATCCATATCTCTGGCTCTCTTCCTTTCCTTTTTCCGTTGCATAAAAAGTTCTCTTTTATTCTGTTCTCAGATCTTCTCTCGGCTGATTGGAAAGCACAATCACCATCTGCTTTCTGTGAACCGTTTCATACTGAACATCCATCCACATTTTCTCAACATGTGGACACTCTTCCATTCCGATGCCGTACACATACATATCATCGTATTTCTCCGGTATCTCACTCCGATATTCATAGTATTCAGATGACCAGTCATTTCGATTTACGATAGAAAAATGTCTGCCGATCTGCAGATACGGTTTTAGATCCCGGAACAAAAGCTTCTGTTCCACACTCCGTTTGATATCCCGCGGTTCTTCCGAAATCATAAGTTCCATCGCCGGATTCATTGTATCATCTTTACTGCACCAACATTCTCCTTCCGGTTCCGGCAAAGCCGTATAGACATCTCTGGAAAATTCCACATCCACCATTCCGACTCCATAGATGTAAAAGCCGGCATATTTCTGTTCCGGAATGTCTGACATCATCAGATAATCGTGGTAATAACCATCCTCAAAACAGATGGATAAGCGGACATTGCGTGCAACATATTTTCTCAGTTCTTCAAATTTAATTGCCATCAGAAAACTCCTCCTTTGTCAGTACCAGTTTTACTACTTCGTGTGCGAAAAAATTATCTTCTTTTTCGAAAATGTTACCCAGCACAACCATGACCGGGCCGTCCTCTACTTCTCTGAACCCCAGCTTCCGCAGCAGGCTGATCGTTGGTTCATTTTCTGTCTGGGTTGTCACATACAGCTTATCGATGAAAAGATTCTTTCCGTTTGCAGAAACCCCATCACCAAAGAGCTGATTAATCAGCTCTCGGCTGGCTTCTTCACAGTAGCCGTTTCTTCGGTATTCTCTGGCGATATAAAATTCAATTTCGTATTCGTCTTCCATTTCTCTATGTACGCCTACGTAACCAATAAACTTGTCTTTCTGCTGTTTGGGAAAAATGGAATAGGTGCAAAGCTCATGATCGGTTCTCTCAAAGTAGTTGGCAAACCCCATCACATGTTTTTCGGATGGGCTGACTCCGCAGAATATGTAGAAGTCGCCATCATCCCGCAGCATTTGTAAAAATGCCTCGGAGTCTCTGTCCGTCCGGCTTGGGAGAAGGAATAATCTTTCAGTTTCGATTGCAGATCCTGTGTTCATTTGTGATCTCGTCTCCATTCTTTTGTACGTTGACTGTGAGTTTTCATGTTTCAGGAGTGAGGGCTGGAATCGAACCAGCGACAATAGATCTTTTGCTGTACCGACCACACCCATGATCGGCTTGGTTTCTCTGCTCTACCATGGCTGAGCTACCTCACTCATATTTCTCTTTTAACTTTTGTATTCCTTATGTGATTCCACTCCGTCAGGAACCAGCCTGCTCCGCCGGTTCTTCTGCGATCTCACTCCAGCCGGCTTTCAACAGGAATTCTTTTGTTACGTCTGCTTCCTGAATTGCGAAAAGTTCGTTCAACGTCATATCGAGTTGTTCCTCCTGATCTGTTCGGTATTCTGATGCATCCGCCGGTGTTCTGATGTACTCCTATTATTCCACTTCTCTCCGGCATTTGCATTGAACTTGTGGTTTACTTTCCGGGTATGCCTTATCTTATCATGGAACCGTTCCTGCATGTGGACACTCTTTTGGCCACTTCTTCTGTTGCCTTTCTTTTACATCGGGAAGTTTCTGTCCATTACCAGATTCTTGTTTTCTCAATTGCCGCAAGAAATGCCAGCATAGAAATTCTATTATTGGTCAGTGTACCGGATTCCGACAGAAAATCATAAATCACTGTGCATTCCTTTCTTTTCAGGACAGCTTCCGCCAAGGTATACAAAGCTTTCACAAATTCCTGCTCGGCACGATAATATTCTTCTAAGGCTTCTTTATCCTCACGTCCGTTAACCGGATCAAAACATGCCCTCACATACGCTGCTCTGGCTGCTTTCCGCTGCATCTCAAGATATTCTGCCTGCACCTGATCTGCGATTCCATCCAGTTCCTTTTGCAGCGTGTTGTAAATTTCATTCAGCTCCGTGCGTTCGTACTTCTCTTTCGTGTCGTAAGGCGGTACCTTTGTTTTCCATTGGGATGCCAGTTTGAAGCTTTTGTTTTTCAAATCGACAACATACGCATAGCGTGGACGCATGGTTCCACTCCACAATCCGGTTCGCAAAAACGGATGATTGGAATAGAAAAATTCGTAGGAACAGGATGAAAAATCAGCCCCAGGTTTATCATATTTTTCCTGGTTGTATTTATGTTTAAACATAATAAGGGCTTTATCTTCTACCGTGGCGTCATACAGAAATCCGCCATATGGATCGTCTAATCTTTCCTCTCGCAGCCACCGGACATCAAACGGAGCGCGCGTCAGAAATTTCATTCCTACATCGCCCCACCACATCGTGTCGTTTGTATTGTGGAAGAAATGACCATAGATGCGGATATCGCGGTAAAAATTGTCGGTTTGCGGTGTGATGATTGAAGAAACTTGTTTTGCCAGATCATTTACATTCATAAAAACCTCTTTTTTATTTTTTAAGCTATGCACTAATCCCACCATAATGTAATCCTCCCTGTTCTGCTGATTGTCTCGATCTGCTGATTTTCTTTTCCGTTTACAACTTCTGCACAAAGCTCCACCGTTTCTTCTGTAATCTCGACCGCCTCCTTTTTCGAAATCCGACGATCACTTTGAAAGGTCAGCGTATCATGCGAAAGCTCCACCAGCTTTAATCCATATTTTTCTTCCCATCTTTTTGCCACCCGTCCCATGGTTTCGCTGTCCGGGCAAGAATTGAAATCGCCCCAATACCTGCCCAGACAGCTGAATATCTCATATGCATGCGTCACATCAAAATTCACCCGGATGCCTTCCGGTTCTTTTTCTTTCTCCCGGAAAATCCATTCATCTCCGCTGCATGCCCTTTGCAGATGCTTTTCCTTCCAGACACACAACTCCATAGAATCCATCTCACAGATAATTGTCGTCATATCTTTCGCCTCCACCATATTTTTATTTGCATGTCCTTTTCTTATGCTTTTCGGCTCTGCATGCTCTTATTTCCTTCTTTTCCACCTTCCCACCGCTGTTCGCATTCTGGCGCACAGCCTCTTTCAGGATTGCCGCTTTAAAGGCTTTCGGTGTGCTTCCCATCCATTTGCTCATCTCTAATACGCAGTTATATTTTTTGTAATCCACTTTTTTAGCCATTTTTCTTTCTCCATTCTTTGTACTCATTTATTTCGCTGCATTTCCAAAACAGCTCTCAAATCACGCATCCGGAAACAGATCGTATTTTTCATTTTCGACGAAACCATTTTCTCTGAGTTCTTTGATAAACCGAATGGCTGTTTCAGCTCCCCATTTTCCCTGCAGAAGCATCATAAGCGGAATGTGAATATCCCGGAACTGTCCAAGCGGCCATTCGAACATATGCCGTTCTAATACATTCATCCCACTAAGCTGCAGCATTTCTTCTTCAAAACGCTCTTCATACGCAAAATCAAAATACTCCGTATCTACCCAGAAACGGCCGCCGTTGCCAAGCTCTCTGTTTACTTCATTGGCAAACAAAATGCAGTTCTCCATATTCCACTCATTGATCATGATGGGATGAATGAACCACAGCAGGCGGATCTGATCATTTTTCAGCACCTCCATCGTACCTTGGATTTCCAGCGGCGGAACCAGATTATTTTCATTCTCTAACAAGTAAAACATGTGCCATGCTTCCGGGTACATCTGACGCACTTTTGATGTGTTGTCCTTTTTTATTACACGAATGCCAAATAGCTCCCTCTCGCGTTTTACAATTCTTCCTACGACTTCCATGCTCTCTTTTTTCATATGCTCTTCCTCCTGTACTGATACTGCATGTGGGTTCAGATACTGCACAGACTGAAGTTCTGTGCAGTATCTTATCATGACTCACTGTCCTTCTGGTGTCAGACTTTTGTCCGAACTTCCGCACTCTGAAATTTATGGCTCTTACATTGCCAGATATTGCTCTGCCATGCAGCACAGACTTTCCTCGTCAATGACCTCCAGGAAGGCATCTTCATCCCCGTATAACGCCTTGCCAATATGTTTGATCGCCTGAATTCCAACCATAAGCTCCTCTTCCTCCGGGTATTGACAATAGTTTAACAATCTCCGTATTGTCTTGAGGCTCACTGATTCATCCTCTTCAATATATTCTGATAATTCTATATCCCGCAGGATGCTGGAGGCTACAAAATTATATCTTCTTGCCGTTGTCATGAATCTTTCTGTATTGAACCAGAAACTGATACCATCCTTGTTATCCCGCAGGACATTCGAGAATTTCTTCAGCAGATGGGCTTTTTGAATGGTTGTAACTTTGATCCGCTCCCGTTTTGCCTTGCCCGGGGTATGATAAGCATCTTTCTTAGTAAATTGAATTTGTTTTCCCATTTTGTCCCTCCAACTTTTTTCTTCTGATCTTGTCTTTGTTGTGGGAGAGATATCCCGACCGAAATCGACAATATCTCTCCGCCCTGTTTCACGGCCTTATCGTTCGAGATAAGGCTTTAACTCACTCTCTGCAAACGTTTCGATCTTCGCATCCAGTTCTGACAGCTTCTCCATAAATCGAACCATCAGCTTTTGAAATGCCTGCTCCGACTTTATTTCCACAATTCCTTTCTCATTGCGCTTTGCTTCCTCTTCGGAAAAGATCTCCGTCGTATCTTCAAATACATATGGTTCAACGACCTGATCCATGAAGTTCATCATTGCCTTGTATACTGCTGTCGGCAATGCAATTTTCTTCACCTCGATCATATTGCGAATGTCGTAATATACGTTTTCATCCTCAATATCCATGTCGCTGACAAATTTTCTGAGTCTTTCATAGCACTCCATAATCTGCTGTTTCTGAAAATCAGTTGTTGTATTCATGATCTTTCTCTCCTCTTCATTCAGTTTAATTGGTTCAGCTGTTCTTTCCCGCAGTCCACCCTCCGGTAATTCCAGATATGCTTCCAGCTGTTCCAGCAAGCCTGGAATTCTCGGATCTGGCCCATTTGATGTTGCTCTTTCCCAGTCCTTTACCGTATTATGTGATATCCCAAGTGCGTCGCCAATCATCTCATGAAGCCTTGCCTTACTGGGTACTGCTTTCCCCTTGAATTCGCCCGTTTTCTTGATCAGATTGAGTACGGTTCTATATTTTGCATTATCAAATTTCATCATTTCGCTTCCTCCTTTTTCTTTAATCCGCGATTTTATCATACAATATTTGTTCCTTCTAAAAAGGGTAGGAACAGTGTGAGCAAAAAGGTAAGCAGTTTTCCTAACATTTTCATTCTCCTCCTTTCCTTTTGCCCCATAAAAAGTGTAACCGTTGCATCAGCAAACATCTTGCTACACAACGGTCACACTTTTCCGGGGGTGTTATTTTTATAGTCTACAGCTTCATCAGATTTACTTTTTCTGATCTTTCTCTGTACTAAGATATCCCTTTACGATCGCATGGTCCGGAAATCCAGGTTCCACGGATACTCTTCGGCGGTGTTCTTTATCATGGGTTTGAAAATCTTTCCCCCACGGATACGCAATCCGATCGCGCCTTACAAATTCTCTGTCATAATCTCCAAGCTCAACTACAATATCGCGTGTAATCAAATGATCTTCTGCAAATTCATATGCATATCCTCTGTCTGCGTGTTCCTCAAAGATGCTTTGACCGCATGGCGTGTGTCTCTCGAATCCACCCTGTGAAAGAATATGGTCAACCACTTGCAGATTCCAGCTTGCCTCCGTCGTCTCCCGCCGCAGGTTATTGCAGTCTGCAATCATAAGCACTGGATGTTTCTTTTCCTTTGCCTTATTCACAACAAATTCCAATTCTTCGGCACGCTGGCTGTAATCCACCATTCGAATCCGAAATCCGGCAACGGTAAGAAGCTGTCCGTCCTGGTCTTCCAGATCCACCAGTAAGAAATTCGGATGATTGTTTTCCATCGTCGTAACCACCGAATCATCCACTGCATGAAAAGTGTATACATCCTTCTTCCAGAGAATTCCAACTTCATTTGTTCCATCATTCTGCGTGACTGCGTGCTGATATCCGGCTCGCTCCATCTCAGCCCAGAAATAACCAATCGTGCTGTGCTGAAACAGTTCTGTTAACACAATAATGTCTGCATTCTGGTCGATCAGTTCATCGATCACAAACTGTGGAATCCCCTTTCCCATACCACTGCGCTGATTGATGTTCCATCCGATTACTTTGCTCTTCATTTGCTTTTCCTCCATTTGGTTAAAATAATTTTACATAATCCAGAAATACCATAGTCTCCACTGCCGGAGTTCTGGCTGCAAACTGTGCATGTTCTATCCCCTCGGTAAGCAGAAGCCGCTCCCAGAGTTTCGGATAACTTTGAAAATCAAATCTGCAGTCATCCAGAATCACATATTCTTTGATCTCTGGATGTTCTTCCAGATATGCTGCAATTCCGGCACCTCTTTTGTACATCCTGTCCTGCGTGTGTCCCGATATAATCAGGCCATATCGGGCGAGCTTGGAAACCAGATATCTGTAATCTTCATCTGTGGACTCTAGTTCCTTCCAGTCGGATGACAGAACGATATCCGCTCCGCCAAACTTACTGATTGTCTTTGCCAGAACCTCCACGCGCGCATCGTCAATTCCCTGATATCCTTTTGGGGTTTGCTGGACGGTGGTCCTGGTATTCAGGACGCCATCGACATCCAGAAATACTACAAAGTTTTTATGTTTTTTGCCCATTTGTATTCTCCTTTCCCTGCCCTTGCAAAAAAGCAGCCGAATAGATCAAATCTATCCGACTGCTTTTCCGGGGGTGTTGTTTTTATTGTTTTAATTATCTGGTGTTTTTATTACCATTCACCGCAGTCCTTATCGTATACTTCTTCTCGCTCTTCTTCTGTGTACGATGACAACCACTCACTCTCCACATCATTTCGATCAACAATTTCCTGATCAAAGCTGCCTCGATGACCGCAGTTCAGGCATTCATATTTGTCGCAATCAGATTGGCTCACGACCAGACCGCCTTTGAAGCCACAATGTGGGCACTCGTATTCATTCGCATATTGCTGTGCCCTTAAATACACATTCAGCTTTAACTGCAGTTCTTCACATTCGGGATTTTCAAATAACTTACAATTTGACATGTTGGATGTCCTCCATTTCTTTATTTTTCCCGAAAAGTAGTCAGCATCAAATCCTCTGACAAAAATTCCGGGGGTATTATTTTTATTGTCTTGTATTATTTTTGTCTTCTTTTTCACACTGGCTGTATCCTGTTGTCTTTGTTTCTATCCCTGTTTTTTCCTGTCCACAATCATTCTCATGCACCTCTCTTTCCCGTAAGATTTTCAAAATAATACTCCATTGTGCGCTGCGTTAAATAGAAATGGTTGAATTCAGATATCCCTAGACGCGCACGATCAGAATGCATAAAAGTTTAAATTCGACAAGTTCTTATTTTGCTGAAAAATATTCGACAAATTTTGATTGTCGTCTTGTAATATTACTTTTCCGGGGGTATTATTTTTATGGGGTTTTCTGTATCAAGAAATGCTCTGTAGCTTTTAAAGCAGAAATCGGGGGCAATGACATATCTCTTATCACTAGAGCTTCACTCCCTATACCGACTATAACAGAAATCTGATTAGCTATCTTAACTTGGCGGAATGGAGATTAACATGAATATTAAATTTACAGTAGAAGATTATTTTAAGGAATTGCAATTAATGGAATCGCAATATGGTCAAGAAGAAGAGTTGTATCCTTGGGTCTATATGTTGTTGCAAATGATCGAAATCAGAAAAAAAGAAATTCTAAAAGAAGACTACAATAAACTTTCCTTAAGACTAGTTGCAAAGGCGACCAAGGCAGATTTTACGCCAGAAAGACAACTCTTAGGTGGAATAAAAAAAGAATCTGGTATTAATTTGAGTTTCCCCGATATAGCTATCTTGAATCAAAATTTTAATTCTAAGAATTCTTCTCTACTCAACCAGCTTAATTATATTCATGGATGTATTGAATGCAAAAAGCCAAACGATAACCTTCCTGTTTTAAAAAGTGGAGAATACAATATTATTCGTAATCAGAAAGAAAAATTAATTGTTAAGAGAAAAGATAATTCAAATTTAAGTCCTTATAATAATGATTTGTCACAATTATTAGGTGAACTCGTATGGTATAGTCAAACGCTCCTAACAAATGGACTTATATGGAAATATTATAAAATAACCAATTTAACTTATTCTACGAACAATAAATTGCAGCAGTTAAACTTTCCACTTTTAAGGGAAAAACTTCTAAGCGATAAAAATTTTTCATTTGAAAATTTGTCTGTAAAAATTGAAACTAAAGACATTGCTGATTTATCAAGCTATTATTTCAACACTGCCAAAGTCCATACCTGTTTCACATCTATGACTCCCTTTGAACGCCTCTCCACATACGCAGAATGGGACAGATTAATCGCAAGTCTTACGTCTATCTATTGGCAACAAGAACCCACAGTTAAATAGCTTGATACCACTAATAGTTACAGGAGATTACTATGAATATTGAATTTACGGTAGAAGATTATTTTAAGGAATTGCAATTAATGGAAGCGCAATATGGTCAAGAAGAGGAATTATATCCTTGGATTTACATGCTATTACAGATGGTTGAGTCAAAAAAAGTTCAACCCGGAAAGAAATATGCACCTATCTCTATAAGGGATGTTCATAAGGCTGAATATGCCAATGACGAACCACTCAAAAAACTATTAAGTTTAAAACAAGGACCACCCGATATAGCAATTTTGAATATTAGCTCTAGCCAAGAACCACTTTGTTTTTTAGGATGTGTCGAAATCAAAAAAATAGCTACCCCTTTAGAAATAAACATAGACGAAACTCAGTTCTTCCCCAAAACAGGAAAACTAATCCGCAAAGGTCTAACGCTTGTATACGCTTTCAACCCACAAAGCCTTGCGAATCGTTTAAAGAAGTCATGCAATAACATCGAAGATCAATTGAAAAGCACGGAAAAACCCTTTATTTCTCAAATTGATAATCCAATCATAAAAAAGATCAAGGCTGAACTAGAAACCCTATCAGAATGTCCCAATTTATCTGTAAATTTAAAATTGCAGAGAAATAGATCCAAACAAAATGGCGAACGCACCTATGGTTTACGTTCTTATGAGGCAATATTTCCTCTCGTTCCTTCAAATGAAGAAAAATTTAAAGATATAGAAATGCAAATTGATAATCAAGATATAAAATTGAAACTCAAACCCTCAAAAGATTCTGATTGGGAATATACTAACCCTAAACCATATGGATGGCATGAGGAAAAACAAATTATAAGTCATCTTGAAAAATTCAAGAAAGTTTTGTATACCAACGGATTAGAATTCTATTTCTTAACGTTATCTGAAGATGAAGAAACGATTAGAGTTCAAAAACTTGCTGATTTTTCTAAGTTCTATCGTGACTATTGTGATAGCGATACCTTTGATCTTCAGTCCGCTACACTCAAATGGAACAACTTAATTGACGGCCTTAAAACTATTAATTGGCATGACAAACCTTTTTCGAAAATCAATTAATTTTCACACTTTTTTAATATGGAGATAGCATATGTCCGATACTAAACAAATAATCATAACCCTCAACGCCAAATCTCTTTTTGATTATTTTCCCAAAAAGCCCGCTGAAAATGATCAATGTTTCAAACTGGATTTTTCCGACCCCGTTCACAGCTACGTGGTCACACAGGAAATCACGCGAGAAGATTGTCCTCTTTTTCATCAGATTTATGAAGTTCTGAAGAAAAGACAGGGCTCTTCCTTTCAGGTCACGGAGAAAACTTTACATGATAAATTCCTTATCGTTGATTTTCAGGATATCTTTCTTTCCTTTGACAAATCTTCCGATCCCAAATGGAAACTAAAAGATCAGGAATTTCTTCAGAAAGATGCGCAGGATCTGATCGAGCATGGGTTTGATCTTTATTTTCCAGATTCTGACAACGCTGTCCATATGTCTGCATTTGATAAGAGTGGAAACATGACCCGTCACAGTAGGATTTCGTTCATTGATGAAACTCTCTACGACGAATTAAATCTCCGCCTCAATTTAGGAATTGATTTTTTCGGAAATAAAATCAAAATAACAGAAAGTAAATATTATGCCTACCGGGGATTGTATCTGTCTTCTTCCAAAAGAATTGATTCTGAAAAATTACGTCTTACTCCTGAGACATTTGTAGTTGTGCAGGACGAACGGATAGCCTCCGGTAAACGTGAAAACAAACCAGCGACTGGATATAATTATCAGCGGAATGTCCCCTTATTAACAGCAGAAAAAACAACGGATTCAGATGAAACAATAGATTACCAATTTTTAAAACCGAAAACGGAAGAGTTTTTCTATGTAGATACTCCTTTCGATGGTTCTGGCTTTATCACTCCAACCTATTCATGTTATGTCAATACTTCTCTTGGAACATCCGACGCAACCTCTTTTCAAATAAGGCTCCCCTTTATAAAAGGAATGCTTCATGAGGTTGATGTTCACGCATTTTTAAGGGAACATAACAGCGATAACGATTCACACACAAACTTGTATACTGATGCCTTTGGATTTAAACGTGACCTGTATAAAGCCCATGTTTTTGTTACCAAAAGTATGTTTAAGGCATATAGCTGGTTAAAGCAGTATTGTGAAGCTGCAAAAAAAGAGGGTAAAACCATTGATCCGATGGAATTTTATTGCAATGCATTAAAAAAATACGACCATGCATTATATATTTCGGGTACTAATTTACCTTATGGACAGTCAAAATATACGCATTTAAGCTATCAGATGATTAATACCCTTGATTTTTCTGAAACACAATTTGAGCATATTTTAAACAGCCATTGCTCCTTTATTAAAAATCCCATTAATTATTTAAAAAGTTGTGATGGTCTGCTGGATACTGAAAACATGGTCAGTGACGATGAGGCAAACGACACGGATGAATTAGAAAATATTTTTGCTGACACTGAATCGCCGGTATGGAAAAAGGCTCTCTTTAAAAATCCTGCTCTTGCAAATGATATCTATATAAAATCGCAATTGCAGAACATTCAAAAAGGGCTTTTAACAAAACTGGTGAGCGGAAAACTGCTTGTAGAAGGCCAAACACGGTATTTGTGCCGGGATCTGCTGCCATTGCTTGTAAGCCTGCTGGAAAAAGAGACCGATATGGGCGGCTTTTTCACATACTATTTATTTGATCGGTTCTATCTTCCTATGACCTCAAATCAACAGTTAGACAAAAAATGGGATTATCTTTCCTATTATGCCTTTTTCAGAAGCCCGCATCTTTCAAGAAATGAACAGTTTATTATGCGGCGTTTTACAAATACCGATGAAGCGCATTACACAAAAATAGGACATGTAAATTATAATTCCTTTAAAAAGCATCTTAAAGTTTATCAAAAATATTTCGGTAAATTAACTGGTATTGTTATGGTTCCACGAGGTTCCGTTGCTCCTTTATGCTTAGGCGGCGCTGATTTTGACGGCGATTTGGTTAACGTTATATTTGATCAGGATGTTGTAAACGCAGTTGCATCTGGATGCTACGATACAGAAACGTATCCATACCGTATTCTTCCCATTATCACAATTCCTGCTTTGGATTCTCCTGCTGTTGAATTAAAGGCACATGTTCCATTCGAACATATCAAAAATACCTTTTCCAACCGGATCGGACTGATTTCCAATGCATCCATTTCCATTGGGCAGACCGAGTATGGCAAACCGTTAAATTCATCATCAAATTCCACGAACCAGGTACTTGTGACAAAGCCAAATGCTTCATCAGCTCCTGTTCCTCCTTCGTGTGAACATTGTACCTTATTGACCGGTTTGGAAATTGATGCAGCCAAAAATGGAAAGCACCCTAATTTAGATCCCATTCTAAAGGAGCAAACGCATCAGAATTCCTATCTGACGTTTTTGAAAAAATGGAAACAGTTGCGCTCAGAAGAAAATTATTATTTCAGCAATTTGACTGTCAAAAACAGTAAATCTTCCAACGAAGAGAAGTTCACGATTTCCGCAAAGGATTGTCGGACAAACGCAACTTTTTCTGTTCCAGATTATGGAACCTGTATTAACAAATTGCCTGGCCGTTTTAGAGATGAATTGGAAAAATACAAAGCGAAAGAAAAAGTCCGCGATAATACCTTAAAGTTGTTCCTTGCGCCGAAAAAAACATCTGCTAAAAATAGTGCAGCGATCAAAATTTTTGAAACGCAATGCCGTGAGATTTTATCCACGCATTTCTTTTACATCCATTCTCTTCTTCCTATTATAAGAGAAGAAAAAAAAGAGGTTTTCTATGCACCGGAAAATCTTCTGAGAAATTTGTTTCAAATTTATGATGAAGAAACTGCGATTCAGCTTCAAAGAATTACGGTTCCAGCCTTAAAAAGTAAAATACAAGAGCATATTACGGAAAGCAATTCCATTCAGGACATGCGCACACGTCTTCTTCAGGAGCAATGGCTTCTTCAGCCTTCTGATCATCGTGGAAAGGCATTGGAGTACATCATTGGAAATGGATTCAAAGAAGCTTCCCTTGATGAAACGGAGCGAGAACTGCTGTTTCATTTTTATCAGCAGGGATACAAAACGTTATGGTTAATCCTTTCCTGTATAAAGGTGCCAACACAGGATGCCCCTTTTGATGTTCTAAAAGAAAAAGCGATAAAACAAATGGAAAAGTCAGAAGAGAAAAGAAAGTCAAAAAAGGCTCCTAAGGAAGAACTTCCGCCCATCTCTTCCTATGTGGCTTCAAATTCGGACTTCATCAGACACCTGGACAACGCTGCCCGTAATTTTTACGTAAATAATGATGCAAATGCACAACGCAAGCTCTACCGTATTTGTCTCCGCGAACTGGAAGAACTGATTGACCATTCATCTGTCGATATGGGACAGCTTATTACCACATTGCATAAGCTCACAAGAACAAGCTCTGAAAACCGGAATTTCTTCTGGGATGCATTTGTGTGGGAAGATATCGATTCTCATTTGAAAGGAAGTGATACTACATGTTGAATGAAAGAGCAGAATTCGAAGCATATATAACAAATCCCGAATCAAGTTCGCCAAGAATTCAGCCTAAATTACTTACTGGAAATTTCAGTACGGACTGCGGTTTATATGGAATTGAACAGATTCTGGTTGTACTTGCAAGAGGATATATTTTTGACACTTACCGTGAAGATGAAATTTATTCAGATGGGTTTGTTCGCCCTGAACTTTTGAGTGATGCAAAACTCTTTTTACAACGCTGGCTTGGCTTCCATTTTGATCATGCGGATTCTCCGGAAAGTAATCCCACTTCCCGCCGACAAACTTCAAATGGGACAGACTATTTTCGTGAGGCAGACGGATGGTTTAAAAAATATTGGATGGCACATTGTGAGAAAACCGAGAAGGAAAAAGAAAATCTTTGGAAGGAACTGGAGACCAAATGGACCGAAACTTTGTCCGTCAACGATTATCGGGAAAATCAAATAACATTGAATTCCGTAATTGCCCAGGCACTCAATCGTGGGTCATTAAAAGAACAGTATTTGGTCTTTCGGAAAGATCCTTCCGGCGCTCCTGTGAAAAATAAAAAAGAACGTTTTTCTTATTTATACAGTCTGAAGGCTGGCAATGATGGTAAAATACACACGCTGTACGAAAAAACACGTGAACGCTTACTCAAAAATATAGCCGCGTATCTCTTAAGTCAAAAATACCATCCCAAAGGTCAAACATTTGTACTGCTCTATAGAGGTCAGCTCCTCAACTGGTATGGTATTGATGATGCGAAAGGGGCGCGAAGCATCTGGTATTTCCCACGCTGCGTATGGGGGCTGGAAACGAAGGAACAAATTATGGAAGCTTACAGCCGAGAAAGTCAATGGAACTTTATCAAATTTTCTGTCAACCAGGCATTTCTCTCCTATTTTGACTTTCACCTGATTGATCCATCACAGGCTTGTGATGTTGATACGTCTAAATACTGGATTCTCCAGGATATGGGGCATGGGAGCAAGAGTTTGAGATGCTTGAATGAATAATTGGGGAGGTGGCGGTTATTTGCCGCCACTTTTCATCTCTTTGCTATCGCTTTTTCCACAATCTCCAATATATATTCTTTTAGTTTATCAAAATCTTGTTTTGCTTCAAAATCATTCTTGGACAAATCTATTGTTTTCTCTAATTTACAGTCATTTATCTTTTTAATTAACCATTTTATAATTTGGGTTCTACATGCGTCATAATTTTTTTCACACACATCATAATATTGTACATTAAAACAATCTCTTGTAAAACACTTATTTCCATTAACAAACTCCTTCATTGGCTCTATCTGCCTCTTTTTTTCTCTTATTTCTGGAAAAGACTCTAAATAGTATTTAATAGCTTCGTTTTCCCTTATTGTTTTAGGCTCATAAAAATACCACTTCCAGCAATTTGTTAATATTACATTATCTACTTTTTGCAAATATCTAGCAATTTGTTCACACGAATGAATATAATTATTATAGTCAGGCATATCATTATTTGTTGGTGTCTTAACATCTATATCTACATATATCGATGGTTTTATTTTAATATTCTTATATTTATAATTTTGGGCAATTATTATATCTGGCGACGTACCTACTTTTTTAGAATTCAAATACGTATAGAATTCTCTTGTATGAAATGCACTATTTCTAGTCCATGATGTATCTACTATTTGAACAGCATTAGTACACCTTTTTTCTTTAAAAATTTCCTCTAGAAATGGTTGAATTAATTTCAACTGATAAACTCTTTCATTCGGAGATTCTTCTATGATTTGTTGCAATAATTCTCTATATGTTTGTATATCCATATATAAACTGATAATTGAAGTTAAACTCTTCAAAGTAAAATTACTTTTTCTAAGCTTACCCACAATATTTCCTTTCTTTTAGATTTTTATTATGTCATTAATTGTATAGTTTGCTTTTCAATCGTACGATACAAAAAAATCATTATATAATTTGATCAGCAACACCAACGGAATATTATCTCTATTCCTCACTGTTTTGTCTTCTTTCAAAATTCATATCACAGCCACGTAGATGAACTAATTTTTCAAACACATTATATGTATTCGTTGTTTTCTTTTTTTCTCACAACAATCTTCGCATCCACATCATAAACATAAAAATCATACACAAATTGCGCCAATCCGCATTCTTTCAATCCATCTGCAATCTGCTGCGCTTTCTCCCGTGTAATCTCTTCCTGATACAGATATCCAACATGCACTTCATATTCAAACCCTCTTTTTGTAAAGAACTCAAACAGCTCCTTCTGTACTTCCTGCGGATTTTTTCCAGCCTGTCTGATTTTTGCCAGATCTGTATTTATTTTTATTCTGGATCTCTTTTGGCTCATTTGTTTTCCTCATTTGTTTTCCTCTTTTCCTGGCTGTTTTACCTACTCTGCCGTAAAGGTTTCGTCCTTGAAAAGTTCTGCCCAGGCAACAACTTCATCTGTATCAACAATCATCCCGCCTGAGCCAAGATTTGCGTAAAAATACTTCTCAGCATCGTTGTATCCGCCAATGGTCCATTCATATTCATCTTTTGCACTTTTCCATACCAGAAAACACCATGTGCCATCCTTTGGTAATCCTTTTTCCGAAACAAGATGCCATTTTTGTACGCTCAAATTAAAATTCATTTTCTTCCCCTCCTCCGCGTATTGAAGCTTTCTTGAATAACAGCCACGAAAAATATCTCCTTAGTCAAAGTGGATATTCTCAATCCGCTTCGCTACTTGCTTGATTCGGTTAAATGAGACTGTCGCGATCTGTATAAACACTAAGACTGTTTCTTTGTATCATCACAATGTTCTTACTCAAAGTATGTCGCACTTTCCGTTATTCTGCAAGCGAAAACAAGAAATTTCTCTACAACTTTATCACAATACTGTTCTCATATTTTCCACCATAAAGTATTTCTCTTCTGTCCGCCTAATTTGTTCTGATGCATTTTATTCTGCATAATATTCTTCTCCTGTATCCAGGCAAATCGCCGCCAGTCTTCCATTGTTTTCGCCTACTCCGCAGTCGATCGCAATGAGATTATTTTTCTTAAAGATATATCCTGGTCTGCTGTTTCCAAGAATATTCTGCGTAGGAGTGTGTCCGCTTACCACAGTAATGTTTTTGAAATATGCGATGTCAAAATCGGTTCTTTTCCACACAAGTTCCTCCACGGAATACTCCTCAAGCTGCCTTGATTCCGAAAAATGTTCCAGCCCTGCGTGAATCAGCCAATATTCCCCATTATTTATGATTTTCTTCCCATACGGACGAAATGATTCTATATATTCCACTACCTGTCGACGCTCTTCCTGCGGAAGTTTCAAGAACTCCTGAATTGTGCTGATTCCGCCGTTCAACGTCCATTCTGCAAAAGACTGACGTGCCTGTGATGACAGCTTATGAAGAAAACCATTCGAAAGTTCCGGTACCAGAAGTTTCAGACACGGAAGAGCCATGAGCTCATGGTTGCCCATAATGGGAATGATATTAGGGTTTGCCATCATATATTTCAAGGTATTCATGGAATCCGGCCCCCGGTCGACTACGTCACCCAGTACATAGAGTGTATCATCCTTTCCAAGGGGTATCTGCTCCATCAGGTTCCTGAACAGCTCATATTGTCCGTGAATATCACTCATCGCATAAATCATTTGCTTTTTTCCATCTCTCTTACAAGATCACAAAGTTCTTCTTCCCAGTCACTGATTTCCGAATACCAGATACATCCATACACACCTGGAAGTTTCATATTCCTTGAGGAACATACGATAATGTTGGTTTGATTTCCCTGCGCCTGCAGAATCTGAACTAATTTTTCTCCCGCTTCTGTGTCGCTGATGGCTCCTGACCTCATTGGAAAATGCATATCTGTGATGATCAGATTGAACGGCTCTCCTGCGTTTTCTGCATCTTTCAACATTTTCAGACCATCTTCCACATTAGACACCTGCTCAACCGATGCCACACCACAGCGATTACCTAAGATTTTTCGAATTGCATTTGCCTTATAAACACTGTCCTCGAAGTTCAGAACTTTCATATTCTACAGCCGTCCCTCTCATTTTTGTTGTTTGTGCTTTTCATACGCTCGTATCTTCTGTTCGCTTTTGTGTTCTTTCAGAACACCATTTAGATTCTATTTTCTACTTCCAAGCACCATATTGAATGCATCATAATTCTGCGTGTTGTTTCTGCCGCAGAACACCGCATATTCTATCGTTTCGAAATAGGATGCATATTTTTCCTGTACACTCTGAAATGCCCGTGCTACAATTCTCGGCGGATTGCAGAAAGCGCCGCAGCCAAACGCGCCTAAAATCAGAACTTCCGCTCCGTTTGATGCTGCCGCCTGAAAAACACGTTCCAGTCTTTGCATCTGAAGTTCGTACAGTGCTTTCTCACTAATCTTAACCGGCGCATTTCCTGCGGACGGATTCATGGCATTGCTTGGTTTCTTTCGGAGGTTCGGAGCTGCACAGGTAATGATGTCTACCTGATACCAGTCTTTTTCTTCCATTCGTTCCGGCACAGAGGTGTCGGTCTTAAATATGACGACTCCCGGTGTATACAGCAGATCATCATTATAAAGTGGATCGCTTGTTTTCCGGTGCGGTTGATAGAACTGATGCCACATCGTTTCTGTATCCAGACATGGATACAGTGTGCTGCATCGGCAAAGGCATTCTTCCTGCGCCGTACTTCCCCGTGTTACACCGCCGCCGGGATTAGTTGCAGATGCAAAATTCAGGACGCAGACTCGCTTTCCAGATTTTGCGTATGCAGAGGCGGCTTCGAAGCTTCTTTTAGATGAAACAATCGTTTTGCAAGATGATTTTCCAGGTTCTGAAAGTGCAATTGCCTGCGATGGAACATACAGCTTTTGGTTCTGAATCGAAAACTGAACTGCCTGCTGGAGCTTCTGGTTTGCTTTTATCAAATCCATGGAGTCCTGAAAGATCGCGATATTATTACTTCTTCTATCCATTACACTTCTCCTCCCGTATTCCTATCATACAATGCTGTTCTGTTGAAAATCATACACCTTATCCTCCAGCTTCGTCCAGGCTTTTACATAGTCCGTATCGATAAAGCAGCCCCTTGCCTGTCGGAATGCACCTGGCTGCTTGCCGCCTTCCGTGGCATATAATCCTGTATCCCAGCAGCCTGCTGATAAGCTGTTATCTTTCAGGATCAGTAAGCATACCTCGAAGTCATTTGGATAATCGCCATCCTTTATGTAGTGAAACCCGGTGAATGTAACGCGAATATTCTCTGCCATGTTTGCTGTCTTTTCTTCCATTTTTTCTCCTCATGATAGGCTTTTTCTTTTGAATATTACCATTTTATCTCATATCGAACGGAAAATGTTGACAGAAACTTGTCTGTATATAAAATTCAGGGCAATATCTCTGCCCTGAATTTTATAACAAATTGTAACTATTCAGAGCCCCATCTCGATTCCACTTACGCTGCATCTCTTCTTCCATCACACAACACTGTTTTAAATGAAATGCAATTCCATACTGCACCATTTTTTTATAGCCCTCCTGCCACAATATCTGCGTATAATTTTTATCCCGAATCTGCTCCAATGCCTTCCGGCAATCTCTTTCCAGATCTTTTTTCTCATCTGTATACTTCACTTCTATCACAATTCCTGTTTCTGCATCTCCAGTTTCAATTACAATATCGCTGAATCCTTCTCCCGATTCTCGATTGGAAGATACACGCCAGTCATTTTTATAGCTTAAGATTCCAAGCAGAATTCCATGATAGAAATTTTCTTTCAGTGATTTCCGCACAAAGGTATCGCGTACGCTGACCGTCTTCTGCAAATACAAATTCAAAAGGCTTTCCACCTCTGCTGATTTTCCCCCAAGCAGTGCCTGGCAAAACTGTTCTGCCATTTTTCCGTCTTTTTTCACTTCCTGCTGAAACAGTGTAAGAATCCGTTCTGTTATGATATTTCGAATTTCCCGGTTTGGAATTGCAAGGCAATAGCGGCCATCGCTTTCTCTTCCGCGCTGTGTCAGGTATCCAGTCATGAAAAGTGTACTCCACAGATGATCCATGGTCGAATACAGGTCATTGTAGGTAACCATTTCATCGATTTGTTTGATCACTGTTTTTCCATTTATCAGCCATTCCAGTTCTGTTTTTGTGAGCATATCCGGTTCATTGATACTGTCGATAAAATGATGAATCACACTGTTCCCGCTTGTATTCATCCAGTAATTTTCCGGCTCGGCCTCTGGATTATGAATATGATCATTGCAGTAATTCACAACATCCCACGGACAGTACACATCTGCTTTTCCGAATCGGTATCCGTCATACCATTCTTTTACCTCGTCGTATCGGTTATCCATTTCATAGTCATGCAGCATGGTCTTTACTTCTTCATCTGTAAAACCGAAGGTTTCATCAAATTCTGTATTTGTAATCGAATATACTTTGAAATTGTTCAGTCCGGTAAAGATGCTTTCTTTTGCAATGCGCAGGCAGCCCGTCAAAACGGCAAAGGCAAGACTACTGTTTGTCTTTAAAACATTTCCGAACATATTTCGAAGCAGCAATACCATTTCATCATAATATCCATTTTCATGGGCTTTTGCCATCGGAACATCGTATTCGTCAATCAGTACAACCACTTGCTGTTCATAGTGAACTTCCAACAGTTCTGTCAGTTCCTGAAGACTGCTGGTAATGGTGTCTTCTTCCATATTTCTTGTCAGAAGTTCTAAAAAAAGTGCTTTATCAACCCGGCTCAATTTGTCGCTTTCCAGAAGAAATTGAAATCTTCTTGCCTCACGATTGATTGTTTTTATGAGCTGCGCACGGGCTTTTTCATAGGAATCGGCATCAATTCCTTTTAAGCTGATGGAAATAACGGGATATTTTCCCATATATTGTTCACAAATCTCTGTATTCTTAGAAATCTTCAAGCCGTCAAAAAGTGCTGGATCCGTTCCAATTTCAAAGAAATGCTGAATCATACTCATATTCAGGGATTTTCCAAAACGGCGTGGGCGCGTAAAAAGCGTGACCTCACTTCCGTTATTTAAAATCTGTTCTATGAGGGAAGTTTTATCTACATAATAGTAATTTCCATTGCGAATCTTTTTAAAGTTGTCAATCCCGGTCGGGAGTTTTGGATTTCTCATCTTGAAACCTTCCTTTCCAACTTTTGCGGCTTTTGACACCAGCAGCTGTGCTTATGTTCTGATCTCTATTTTAGCTGGTTTTATTTGCTTTGGCAATGGTTCTTATCGGTTTCTAATCTATCCAATTTTTTATGATCTTATATTGGCTCCTGTCACTAAAAAGAGCTGAATAGGAAAGCAAAATAAAAGCATTAAACTTTTCCTATTTAAATAGTTTAATTAATATTTAATTTAAAATATTAATCCCAAAGCCAATCGTTCATATTTCCTTGATAATTTCCATTGGAATCATATGAATTTCCTGTATTTGGATCGTAATAATCATTATATTCATTGCCTTTTTCATCAGTCCATCCACCATACCATTCATTATGAATATCACTTGAGCTTCCGCCAGATGAGCTTGACCCACCACTGTAATCATTTCCAGAACTAGAAGATCCAGAATCACTATAGCTAGAACCACCTGAATAATCAGAGCTTGAACTTCCACTACTATAACTATAATCATTACTATCATCATAACTATAGCTAGAACCACCTGAAGATGATCCAGAACTCTGTTCAGCAGCTTTTCTTTCTGCTTCTTCCTGTGCAGCTTTAGCAGCAGCCTCTTCCTCAGCCTTTTTCCTTGCTGCTTCTTCTTCAGCCTTCTTTTTAGCCTCTTCTTCAGCTTTCTTACGAGCTTCTTCCTCGGCTTTTTCAATAGCAGTTACTCTATCATTGTATTTTGTTACATAATCATCAATCGTACTGTTATATTTGTCAAAGCTGTCCTGCTCAACGGTATTATAATTTTCGAAGTCATTTTTCAAGGTATCTTTGAATGTCGTAAATTCGCTGGTAGCGTTTTTGAGTGCTTCCTTATCATCCACTTTTTCAACATCATCACCAATTTTATCCGCAATTATTTTGATCGTGTCGTCATATTCGGATACAAAGGAATTCTTCATCTGCGCAATGATTTTTTCATAGTGTACAGAGCATTCCTTATAAGCGCCTTCTGTCTTTTTATATTTTTCCGCACTCTCCATCTCTTGTTTCAATGCTTCCAGTTTTTTATCTCTGTCTTCTCCTTTTTCAAATCTCTGATATTCCTCATCAATCTCACTGTTTTTTGTTTCAATCGCCTGTAAACGAAGCTCCTCCTGATGGCGGTCATACGCTTTCTTTGCAAAAACTCCGATGACACAAATGCAGACAATCGCAATACCAATTACAGCAAGCATGATGGCTTTCTTTTTGTTTTTGTTCTTTGTTTCCATCTCGAAACACTCCTCCCTTTTTCTTTTTGTTTCCCGAAAAATCCATGTTTTCTATGTTCTTTTCCATATTTTTATTGATTCTTCGTTACTCATTTTTCATCACATTCATTATATCGCAGCTCGTTTCTCTTTACTATTTCTTTTTATGTAATTTCCAAAAAATCCCCACTCTTTGATCTCACAAGATTTTAAAATAGTACTTTCCTTCCATCTTATCTTACGTGATGTTGAAATACCCCGGAACACAGTTCATCTCTTCCTTCCCTCCGGGGTACCTCTTAATCTAATTCAGCCACTTTAAAGCTCTTCAAAATGCGAATCACCTGTTCTTCTTCTTTTTCTGTAAATGTACCATCTGGTGCTTCTGCGATAAATGCAACTGGTGTCGGATAGTCAAAAGAAAATTCGTCTACGTCCCCAGCCTGACCTGCAAATTCAATCTCGCCAAGACGGGATGTCGGTATCACTGCGAACAACGTGCTGTCTACAGGAACATAATCATCATCAATACCAGCCATCATCTCGCCTGTGATATGTACTCGTGCTACCATAAATTCGCCAAGATCTGAACAGTCACGATCGGTTCCCCATGGATATCCAGGCACAAAATTAGAAGTGTCTGCCTGTGAAACCTGTGCCTTCAGCATATCACGCGAATAGCCGCCAAGCGCGCCTTGGCAGTACCAAAACGAAACGGTAACACCTCTATCGTTTGTCAGAACAACGTTTTCTCTGACCGCATCCATGGAACCGCCAACTTCCTCCGTCTGAATTTCCCAGCCTTTTGGGATTTCAAACTGGAATGCCGTGCTGTCACACTGATTTACTTCTCCATACCGTGTAACATAGATATCTCCCTGCTCCCCAGTTTCCGTCCATTCCATATCCTTCTGCCAGTCTGCACTTGACTCCCAGTGTTTTGACCAGATTGGATCAAAGGTCCGGTCAAAAAGATCTGTTTCCTGCATTTTTTTATCAATGACCGGGATATCAACCACTGCTTTTCCTTTGATTCTCGGGCTGATGGAAAGCTCCAGTGAGCCCGCATATCCACCCAGGTCGTCCTTCATGGATACCTTTGCCTGGCCTTCTGCTTTTCCAACTGCTCCGCCGGAAAGATTCAGGCCAGCGCTGTCATATAATTTTGCGCTCAGCCGGATGGCAATGTATGCTTCCAGCCTACCGTTCACCTCAACCGTACTCCACTCAAGTCCGTCTGAATTCAGATTTCCTTCTTTGACTTCTTCTACTTTGCCTGTTCTGCTGTCATACTGGAATCCCAGGGTGCTGTCGGCTGTTGCACCGTAAGAGCTGTGAATGCCGCCCTCCAGACTTCCCGCTGCCCCGACAACGGCTTCCAGATGATTTGTAATAACAATCGGTACAATACCGGCGTTGAACTCGATATTCGGCAGTTTTCGTTCGTAAACGGTTTTTTCCTTTTCAAATTCTTTCTCGCTGTTTGCGCCGCATTCCAGGGCAATACCGGCTTTGCTCCTTACTGCAATTCCACACTGGACTTCACCGTCTTCGATATCAATCTGAAGTTCCAGCCAGCATCCCCATCCTGCCTCTCCGGAAAACTGAACGGGTTCTTCTTCAACATTGATTGAGACACTGTAATCGTAATCACTGTTTTCTTCCTCTGTCTCTTCTTCCGCTTCATCTTCGGACAGTCTTTTAATGGTATAAGCGCTGTTATTTCCTGTTTCACTTGCACCATCCTCCGTCAGCCGGAACTGTTTGATAATATGTGCCTTTTCGAATACATCCAGCAGGGTCGCCGGCTCTGTTTCTACCCGGTAACCCTGATTCGTTTTTTCTTTCTGCACTACTTTTCGAATAAATCCAGAAGGCGCTGCACTGATTTCTCCCGCAACAAGAACATCTCCGGTCTGGTAACCAGGATCTTTTTCAAAGGTGAGACTGTTGTCAGAAACTTCCGTTGGCTGATCTTCTGATTTCATCTCATTGGTAATCACCTTTACATTGTCTTTTACAATGATGTCAGGATCATCCGTACTGTTTTCTGCTGTGTTCTCATCCGATGTGCTGTTTTCCGATACACTTGTATTCTGTTCTTCCGGATTCTGTTCCGGCTTTGTACTCTTCTGTGTATTTTGAGCAGCAAAAATTCCAAACAGAATCAATGCCAGAATGATTGTGCCTGCCAATACTGCGCGGATCCATTTTTTCATCTGTACCTGCTCCTTATTCTGCCTGTCAAAGCGAATATTCGCAATCCGCTTCGCTACTTGCTTGATTCGTTTAAAATGTGGTGCACCAGATTTACTGATTCACCACATTTTAAGCTTCTTTGTATTACGGAGTTACCGTTTCATCTTCTGCCACGTTTTCATCATCTGGCTCTGATTCTGATTTGGATACTGCTTCACCAGGTTTTTCTGCTTCCGACTCTGAAATCACGCTCTCTGATGTTGTTTCCGGTAATGGAGTTTCCTCAACAACCACTTTCTGCTCTGGCTGTTTTTTGTTTCGTACCTTTCCAGCGTACATTTCAATCTCTTCTGTGTCATCCACATCATCCATTTCCTGATCAATTCCGCCGATGGTGTATGGGTCATTCTGATATTCAAGCGTGTTTACAGATTTAATGGTTTTGGTCGCTCCATCGAAATCGAAAACATGCCATAAGGTTCCTGGCTGATTTGTCGGAATCGTGTATGTTACAATGTTTTTGCCTTCGAGGTAAACCTGAACTTTTGCTCCGGAAAGAGACATTTCATTGGCCACTTCACTGTAACTGTTGGTATAATCGTGTACGAAATAGCTGAACTTTTCGTCTGCTTTTACGTTACGTACTGTAATGGTTTCCGGACCATAACTACTTGTATCATCTACGTCTAAGTTTCCAACAGAATTTCCTTCGAAATCTGTCTGTCCGAACCAGATATGATACGGTTTGTCCGACGAGTAGCATGCAAGATGAGAATCCAGATCCCACGGCTCTTCGCCCCAGGTTAATACGATGCGGAATTCTCCTGCGGTTTCACCGTCCCCATCTCCCGGTACAAGAACAATATTTGCTGTTTCAATCTGGTCTCCCGCTACTGTGATATTTTTGTAATTCGTCACATAGCCTTCTTTGCTGATTTCAAGCGTATAATTTCCATTTTCCATTGAAAGAGTATAGTCTGCATTTTCAAATACTCCTTCTGTCACAGCATCACCCGTTTGATTGTTCCAGCCTTTGCGTACAATGTAGGCTGTTTCTGTAATACCATCTCCCGTGACTGCATCGGTTATCGTTCCCTCTACAGAGCCTGTATTAAAATCATCATGGCGCTCCACCATATAGATATCTTCTACATATCTGATTTCACTGTTCTGAACCAGAACTTCCGCAACCTTGTACGTCTGATAAGACGTTGCGGATACTGTAATTTCATAAGTTCCATCCTGCAGATTTTTGGTGCTGTACTTGCCAAACACATCGGTATAGAGAATTCTTTCTGTTTCTGTTCCTTCCTCTCTCCAGGCTCCAGCTCCTCCTGAAAAAACAGCAATTTCATTTTCTTCTGTTTCAAGGCTCCAGGCTCCATGGCTTCCGCCTCCACTGCCGCCTCCGGCTACGCTGTTTCCACCATTGCCGCTGCCTGCTCTGACTTTTCTGGAAATTCTGACTCTCGCGTTTTCTATCGGCAAACGTGTTTTGCCCGAGTAAACATATCCTGTGATACCGCCGCTGGCGTACGTACATTTTTCAACGCGGACTCCATTTTCCTTATGCATTTTTATTCTCAAGTTGTTGTTTTCATCATTTTGAAGCGGTTTGAATTCCAGATCAAAATCGAAATATTTCTTCAATACATCTCCAAGCAGGGAATCTGTATCGAGTCCATTTGTTGAGTATGGATATACCTTGATATCCTCGCATGCGAGACTTCCATTTTCTAAATCATGGTATGCAAATTCTGCCTCAACGCCTAAGCCTAAATCTGCATAATAGCCTGCTAAATCAAAAACACTGTACAAAGTCAACAGACCTTTTATGCCAATACCGCCTTCCATATTTCCCTTTACCTCAAGGGTATCAACACCATGATGAAAATCGAAAATGCCTCTCCATGTTCCATCTTTATATTCAAATCCCTGTGTTGATTCAACGCTATATGAAATATGTAAGGATCCATCTGCTTTGTATGAACAGAAAAGTACAACATCAAAGGTAAAACCGGTAGCCCCTATTGTAATTGGAAAACGCATTAATTCTACCTGACCACTGTCAGCAAATTCTTTTTCCGCCGTAATATCTTCATTTGCATTTTCCGTGACAGCAAGTTTAAGTTCATTTACCGAAACACCATTTACTCCAACGTCAACATTTACAACGCACAGAATTTCAGGAATTTCAAAATCAATTTTTCCTTTTCCTTCATCATTCGAACCAATATTAAATTCAAAATTCTTTTCGTAGCCAACATCAATAACACCACCTGCTCCTATATTAGCCTGTGTTGCAATTCCGTATTCATCCGTGTCGGCAGCTCCTCCGATAAGTGCTGTACCGCCTCCGACAAAATCAATTTTGCTGACCACTTCCCATAATTCTGGCTTTATGCATGTCAGAATCAGTTTCTCGCCATCCTCTGTTACCGTAGTTGCTTTGAGCGCGATACCTGAAATATAAACTTCATTCGCAGGAAGGATCATAACACTTCCTTCTCCGATTTTTTCTGTCTCGGTTGTTTTCGGAAGTGTAACTGTATAGGTTCCATCCGCATTCCCTACAACTGTATAATCTGTGATATTTTCCAGTTCTTTTTTCAATACACCATCTACGTACTGTGTATTATCATGCGGCTCTTCACCAATTGTTGTGTCTTCCTGTCTGATTTCATCAATTTCACAGAAAATCGATTTAACATCTTTCTTGGAGAGCAACGCATGCGGCTGGAACTGGTTTTCTGTATTTAATTCCAAAAATCCTTTCCCTACTGCAATTGCTGCTTCATTTTGATATGTAATACTATCCCAGTCCGTCCAACTGTTCGTATCATACGAATGTATTCCATTGAATCCCATTGCATGTACTGCCGTATAAGCCGCAAATTCGCGTGTTGCCGGTTCATCTGGATAGAAAAACGGGATATCCTGCTCCAGATCTTCGATATCCGGTGGCGGCAGGATTCCATATTTCTCTGCGATTTCGATTGCTGCTTCATACGCATTTCCTGCCGTATCCGCATAATAATGGTTTAAGGAATCCGGATCTGTATCCAGGTTCATTTCAACCTTTTCAGCGAGCATCTGCACCCACTCACCGCGTGTATATGTTTTGGTATCGTCCGATGGATCATCTGACTTCACGTAGGTATATTCAACTTTTGCTTTCAGCTCCGCGGTAGTCTGATCCACAAGAATATTCTTGGAAAGCTCCATGACCTTTCCTATGTTTACACTTTGTGCTTCTGCTCTTGCCCGTTCCGGAAATACGCCTGCAACAGTACTTCCCGTCATAATCAGGCACAGAAACCACGCCAACATTTTATTTCTTCTGTTTTTTTTCTTCAGTGCAACAACAATGGCTGCTCCTGCCAGCACCAGCAGTACAACCCAAACAATAATTTTGGTGTTGTCACCCATTTTCGGTGCAGATTTCAGTTTCTCAGCCTTTAAGGACTGGCCATTTTGCTTTGCGTTTCCAGTTCCCTGATCTTTTGTTAATGTCGTTCCGGAATCCTTGCCGCCCGTTGTCGTACCAGGATTCTTCGTGTCATTTGCTACGTTTCCATTTCCTGGCTTTTCATTATCTGTCGGATTCTTTTTGTCATCTCCAGAAGGATTTTCCTTATTTTCATCATCCTTCTTGTCATCTGATGCTTTTACCGTACAAACCGTTGTCAACGTAACGGTTTCTCCAGCCTGCAGAGATTCCATCTTTTTTGTTGTCTCCGCATTTTCGGCCAGCACAAAATTTTCCGGCAAAATATTTTCCAGTGACAGATTCGTTACTGCTGTATCATTTGTATTGGTTACAGTTAAAGTAACTTTGATTTCTTCACCCTGCTGGTAAGTTTCTTTGTCTGTTGTCAAGGCTGCTTCGATTCCATCCTGAAGCAGCGATGCTGCAAGAGCAGGCTGTGTCATCATTCCGGTGCATAAAAGCAGTGCCAGAAAGACAACTTGTAATTTCTTCCACACTTTCATACGTCTTCTCCCTCGTAAATGTAAAATTTCGATCCTTTTTCTCTGAATATCTGCCGCTTATGCTGTCTTCAGGATCCTTGGTGCCTTCCGTCAATGGAAAGGCGGCTTTTCTTGCTCTGCATCTCAATCATTAGCTGAGCAGAGCAATGAACATTTCATTTTCCTCCTTCTTCTGTTGTATTTCTTTTAGTGTAATACATCCTCCCTTTATTTGCAATATATTTTGTCATGCGTTTTGCAATGCATATTTCATCATTATTATGCAATACAATAAAACAGACTGGGCTTCCAGTACTCTTTAAAATCAGAATACAGCCAGAAAAAAGCGCACTGAAATAAGCTGTTCCCAAAACAGCTTTTTCTTCATTTTTCGATTTCGCAGATTCGAAAAATTTATTTTTTTGTCGAACCTTTTTTGAAACACCTTTGTTATGTTTTATGCTGCCCGTAGTTTCCACATAAGATCCGGAAACATGCTCCGTTCTTATATTCTCCGGCAGCAGAATGGAGTTTGATATGGCATTTCAGTTAAAAGGCAACCGCAAGGAAACGGAAAACAAAACCATCCGTTTCCCCATTCACCTGATCGATCAGATCGAACAGGCAATTTCCGATTCTGACCAGGACATTACCTTTTCCAGTTTTGTGATTCAGGCGTGTGAGTATGCGCTGGATCACATGGACGCCCCGTCAGAAGAACACAATTAACTTTTCTTTTTTCAAAGCAGATTTTTATGGTTCGACGTGCATTTTCTGGCTGTTCTCTGCTTCTATTTTATCTTACCATGCTTCTTATTTTTTTCAGGACAAGATCCTGTCCTAACTCAACTCCACAATCTCATCATACAGACACACAAACATCTCTTCCACCTCCGCATCTTCATGAAAGTGTCCGAAATACCATTTCTGAAACTCTGTCTCATCCGCCACGCGCTGCAGGTACTGACGGAGTTCCACCTCATCGTCAGACAGCTCTCCATACCCCATTGCCGCGGCTACATCTCTTGGGGCTGTGTGGGTCAGTATGTAGTCCACCTGGAAATCTTCTTTTTCCAGATTTGCCCATCCTTCTTCGTACTCTTCCCATGACGGAATTTCTTCCGGGAACCACGAAATTCCCTCCGCGCGGGACATTTTGTCGATGCTGTAAGCACCTCCGAATGTAAAGAATTTCAGCCCGTCAATCGTAAAGATCTGTCCGCGCATCAGATAGATCATGTTGTCCTCAATGATATGCACCTTTCCGCCGTTCCACTGCTCCACGGCGTAGGAGTTCAGCTGTTCGAAGTTCTCATGATTTCCGTCGATAAACAGTGTCGTCACCGGCAGACTTCGGAAAACGGCTCTCGTATTCGCTTCGTATGCTGCAGAAAAGCCGCAGATTCCGACATCTCCGCAGATGATCAGATAGTCATCCCGGGTGTACTCGTCTTCGTGCTCGTTAAAATAGCGTACAACTTTTCCAATATCAAAGGTGCCATGGGTATCGCCTGTAATGACAATGCTCATTCTCAGCGTCTCCTCTCGTGTTCTCTGTTTCTGTTCTCTAAAGTATCGCAAAACATCATCCGCAAATTCTGTCCGCTTTCTCTGCCGCTGCTATCGTTTCTTGCAGAGACACAGACTACGCCGCACTATTCCCGAAAATAAAACACTTCTCCCCGTGCCCGGAACGGCAGCCGGTTTCCTCTCGGAAGCAGAAATGCATGCTCTCGTCTTACCTTCAGGTCATTCTCAATCTCCCCGTCCGTAATAATCAGAATCGGCCCGTCCTTTGGAAAATCGTTCGCCTGTTCCAGACAATCCACGCCCGGCTGCAGTATGGTTCCTCCTCGTCCCGTGACTTTTACCCGGCCGGCAATATCTTCCGGTGCCAGATATCCCGCATCCGTCGCTTTGGCATCGCAGAAAATGATTCTCACGAACGGAACATCTTTCGCCGCGGCATAGCTGGCGATGGAGCCGAGTGCCATACCGATCTGTTTTGCACTCATGGAACCGGATGTGTCCACGACCACACCGAAGGTCCGGCTCTCCAGATCCTGCTCGTAATACGCATATCCTGGCCTTGGAATATCCGGCGTGGCACCCTGCCGTCTGCTCGGCCGCGCATAGGTGCGGTGTTTTTCCAGCGGTGGAAACTGTACGTCAAACCACTTCGCCAGCGCGGCATCCCAGGGAATGGCCGGCATCGCAAGCGCCCTGATTTCCTGTACCAGCCCGGCCGGCAGGAAACCACGATTGTGCTCCTGATGGTAATCCAGTCCCTCCCGCAGTGCGTTTTTCAGCAGTTCATCCAGGCTGACCCCGTTTTCTCTTCCAGCAAAATGCGGTCTGTTTCCGTTAAACATATCACCTCTTCCAAAGCCCCGGAAGGTGTTTAGCTTTTTGTACTTTCGGATCTCTTTCACGATCAGATCATAGATACTTTCTGCCGATTTGTTGTGAAGTGTTTCATCATACAACAGCCCATCCGGCGGCATTCTGCCGATCTCCATTTCGTGCAGCCAGTCGTTGATGACGTAGTCGCAGGCGATGTTCCACAAAAAGAAGTCACGCCCATTGCACCGTTTCTGGTGCTGCAGTCCGGCATGGAGATATTCATGCGCGAGAACAAAAATCCACTCTTCCTCCGAAAATCCGCACGACGGATTGGCATAAATGATTCCCTGCTCTGCGTCAACCGCTGCAATATGGATTTCATACCGATGGCACATTTCAATGTCCTCCACAATTTTAAATGCAGCCGCAAGACCTCCGAGCAGCGGATAATGGGACAGGAACCATTCTGCTGCTCTGGAAATGACGGTATCCTTTTTCGTTTTAAGATCGTATCCTCCCGCATCGCAGAGTGCAGATTTGATGGAATGAGTGACTGCATAGGAAAATTTTTCAGCATATGCATTTCTTTCTCCCTTTTTATAAACGATCGGCCGTTCTACCCCGATCATATCCTTTAATTTTTCAGAGTTTGTCCCGCAGATCTGCGCACCATTATCCTGGTGCTTCAACAGATATTCATAAATTTTCTGCTCGCTGTTCAGTTTGATCGGATATGCTTCCGCCGGATCTGCGCAGATCGGCTCGCCGAGGCGGATGTCATAAAGGAATCTGGTAATGTAGATATCACAGGCTTTGTTCCAGAGTGCCGGAACAAATTCGCAGTCGGAAGGGATGCTCGCTTTGTCAAAGTGGCCGAACGCCAGGTGCAGAAGGTTGTGTGCCATCACATAGCACCATTGTTCCGGCGACAGGTTCGCCCGCATGTTGACGTAGATATCTCCATCTTTCGTAACACAGGCCAGACTTCCTTTTGCATTCAGATGTGAGGGCTTTGCAGTGATGTACCCATCCAGTTGATGGAACAGTGTATTTTTTTCCAGCAAACCAAAGCCGGCCTCCACTCTGCGGTACCCGGCCGGCTTTTCTTCTTCGCGGTAATACCTGCTTCGAACGTATGGCATCCTTTTCTCCTTCCTTTTTTCATCCGACGAGCCGCGGCAGATCGCGGATGATTTCCATCATAAACCAGTCCGGCAGTGCCTCCGCTCCATCAGCTGCGACGGTCATCTGGGCGATTTCGAAATTGATGACTGCGAGTTCTTTGATCATGCCCTTGGCGCGGTACGCAAAGGAAAGCATGCCGCCGGAAATTCCCTGTTTGCTTTTCGGCAGTTCTGCAAGCAGTCTGGCGCGGAAGGACTGTGCGAGAAAATACAGCACATCCCGGTTTTCCGGCTTGTCCGGCCATTTTGCTTTCTGCGCGATAATGTCATCCAGGAGATGTGTGTTGCGCAGTGTTTTTGTGTAAGCAAGAAACATCCCCGCATGCTGTTCCAAGAGGCAGGCGTACGCCATCATTTTTAATGTTTCCTGCGAAATATCCTGCTCCCCGGCCCGGTATTCCTTCAACGCATCGCTCAGCATATGCCAGGAACGCGGGGTGGAAAACGGTTCTTCGGTTTTCGGCGGTTCGGAAAAGAGGTGATCCGGCCGCTGAATGATATAGTCAATGACCCACGGATGGAGTCCTTCTGCCTGCGCCCACTTGATCCACTGTCCTGCATCCGCTTTCAGCTGCACATGGAACATACGGTTTAAAAGGGCGGACGACATCGTTTTTACGATCGCGCTGTCCTCGGCACGGTTTCCTGCTCCGATCACAATGCTTCCCTCCGGAAGATGGTATTCTCCGATCCGCCGCTCATGGATCAGGGAATAGAAGGCTTTCTGCACTTCCTGCGTACAGGCGTTGAGTTCGTCCAGAAACAGGACATACGGCTCTTTTCTGGCGATCATTTTCGGCGGAAGGAATTCCGATGTCTCGCCCCGGATCTGCGGAATGCCGATGATATCCTCCGGCGCGAGCTGGCTTCCGAGGAGCGACACGCACGGCAGGCCGACTTCGTCTGCGAATTTTTCCACTAACGCGGATTTTCCGATGCCGGGTGCACCCCAGATAAAGACCGGCCGTACCGGCGCAACCTGAAGCAAAACTTCTAATAATTCATCCTGTGTTACACTAACTGGTAAATGCATCTGATCTACTCCCTTCTGTTCGGATCCTGTTTCTTTGTCAAAGCGGATATCCGCAAGCCGATTCACTCCTTGCTTGATTCGGTTCAATCACTTTTTCCGCCCTGCTGTGATTTTGCTGTGCTGCATTACAATATTTCTCACCATATTTCTCTGTATTTTCCAGTTTCACTGTCATATTCCAGCACCGGAATTTTTCCGCTCCGCCAGGTGGTTCCATCGAGATAATAGTGGCTCTGACCGTCGTGCCAGATACCGTCATATGTCCTGTTTCCGCTGATTTTTGCCGTGGAAATGTGGCCTGCAATCACATCCTTATGGAATGCTCCGCGGCTTACCGTTCTTTTTCCCACCATCAGCTCCTCGCTGGTCACGCACAGCCAGTCTTTACCGCCCCATTCGGCAATTCCGGCGTGCACCAGAATCTGGCGTTCTGTTTCATAAAAGTAAGGAAAATGGCGCATCCAGGTGATCAGATCCCCCGCATCTTCGAACATCAGCCGTACTGCTTCTGCATTTCTGGAATCCTCTGAGAGGTGTGCTTCTTTTTCCAGAAACTCTTGAAAATGTTCTTCTTTCAGAAAGCTGTGCAGCGTTTCATAGTCTCCATCTGCATCCGATGCCAGCCATTCCCGGCTGCGATATTGCTCCACACTGCCGATATGCCGGTTGACATCCGCATATTCTTCCAGCCAGTCCAGCAGTGCTTTTTCATGGTTTCCCATCAGGGCAATGACTTTTTCCGAACCATATTTTTCCTGCAATGCCCTGACTTTTTCCAGCACCGCCCGGCCATCTGGCCCATAATCTATGTAATCGCCCAGCAGAATCAGCTGGTTTTTCCCCGAAAGGTCTGTTTTTTTCAGAGCTGCCTCGAATGCCTCCAGAAATCCGTGAATATCCGACATCATATATCGCTTCATTGCTTTTCCTCTGTTTGTTTATACATAGAAAGTTTCTTTCGTTTCCAAGCAAAGGCATCCCAGTCTTCCATTCTCGAAGCCGCAGCCGCAGTCACACAGATAGACGTTTCCTTTTTTATTCTTCCAGATGGATCCATTTCCCATGTTCTGATGGCCGCAGACGGAAATATATCCATGCACTCCCTCATGAAGAAAAACCTTGTACCACAAATCTCCCATCAGATAATAGTTGTCCAGTTTCCATTTTCCCGGTTCTGCCGTACAGGCATGGGCAAGCAGATACGGCTGACCGTCCACCTCGATTTCCACCTGTACCGGCCAGGAGAGGATATACTCCGCAAGCTCTTTCAGATCTACTTCTGTCAGGCGCTCCTGCAGAAGATGGAACGAATTGTACGGATATGGCTGCAGGAGGGCGCGGTCTCTCTCGTTGCTTCCGTAATAGTGGAAAATATAGTTAGCAAGCCAGTGGTCGTGGTTGCCGCGGAGCACGGTACATTTTTTTCCCAGCTTCAGTGTCTGAAAATACACGCCCGCCGGGTCTGGATGATCCATGCAGCGGTCAAACAAATCACCAAGCAGATACAGGTGATCGTCCTCTTTGAGACCCATTTTTTCCAGCAATTTCATGAACCGCCAGCTGTCGTTATGTATATCAGTAATAATATAGTGCATCCAAAATCTCCTTTTCTTTCGCAGCTTTCGTGTCAGCTCCTGCAATCATCAAAGCTTTCGTTATCCGCTCATTTTTTCCAAAACGGCTTTCCTGCCTGTGTTTTGGCATGTCCTGTTTCAAAAATCTTCCCGCTTGTTCTGCTGGTTCCGGATCCCGGTCTTCTGATGCTGGCATCATGGAACGTCTAAAATCGTTCACCTGTTGTTGTCCGAACTGTAAAACTCTTCCCCCGTTTCCAGACAGATTGCCGCCAGCCGCCCTCCCGGGAAGCATGCGCCGCAGTCGATGGCGATGTGGTGATATTTTTTATAAATATACCCGGGATTATCATTTTCCGGAATCGTCTGCGTCGGCGTATGCCCCGTTACCAGATTTGTATTCGCAAAGTATTCCTTCTGATAATCTGGTCTGGCCCATACAAGATCGTGCAGGGAATATTCCTCGATCCTCTTTTCCGGTGTGAATCCACCCAGCCCTCCATGCACCAGCAGATACTGTTTTTCTCCCACTGTAAGCTCCTCATACAGACTGAAATCCTCCAGAAAATTCAGTACTTCCTCCCGCATCTCGGGATCCAGCGCCCGAAATTCCCGGATCGTAGCATCACCGCCGTTATACTTCCAGAGAACAAGATTGTCCAGCAGTTCAGCATCCACTTCCTCGATGGCAAGATCTGTGATTTCCTGACAGAGAAACCGCAGACATTCCAGCGCCATCACCTCATGGTTCCCCACGATACAGAACGCATTCGGCATTTCCATCAGTTTCAATATCACCTTAATCGGATGCTCACCCCGGTCTAAAACATCACCCAGAACATAGAGCGTATCTGTATCTTTCAACTCAATTTCTTCCAGCAGCTCCATAAATTTCTCATACTCACCGTGAATATCAGAAATAACGTAAGTAGCCATAAACAGAATCCTCCCTTTTTCATCCATACGAATCTGCATACGTTCTCCATTACCAGCTTATCTTACCATACTTCCTGTTTTTTACCGGACAAACTCTTGTCCCTCCTTTTTTTGCATAATGTACACTCTAGAGCGTGTCTGAAAAAGGCTTTTCGCAAGCTGCGAGTCCCAGTTTGTGGAAATGATTTTTCAGACACGCTCTAATACATCTTCTATTGAACTTTCCTTCATGCGAAATCCCTTTTTCTTGATACTATACCACATCTATTTTTTTCTTCATTGAACTACAAGTTTAATCCTCTTTTTCTTGCTGTTTTCTCGCATTCTATCAGCATTACGCGCTGTTTATACAGCGCCTTTTATTTCTGTACAATTTATTCTCTATATGCAAAAAAGGAACGTTCTATCCAAATCGTTCCTTTTTGTTTGTAGATTATTTTATTTTTCAAATTTCTCAATCACGCACGTATGCGTCTTCGTTTTCTTATCACAAACGCGTATTTGCCGAGTGCACAGTAATGCCCGCGTCCCCCCTTCGTCATCCCACCGTCAGGCGCAAAAAATCTCCCGCCGCACAGAGCCTCTTGCCCTCCGAAACAGTGCCTGTCCGGGGACTTGTGCTCTGTGGGGCGGGAGGCCTTTTACACCGTCCGTCCCCTATTTACTTAATACCCCGTCGACCGCCGCTTTCCATCCGGCATATTTTTTCTCCCGGATTTCATCGTCCATCTTCGGTTCATACACACTTCGTTTCATATTTCCCGCGAGCTTCTCCAGATCATACACACCTGCCGAAATACCCGCCATATAAGCCGCTCCAATCCCGGAAAGCTCCTCCGCGTCCGGAATATTTACGCGTTTATTCGTAATATCACTCTGGAACTGCATCAGATATCCGTTTCGTGTCGGGCCGCCGTCTACACGGAGTTCCTCGATCCGCATGCCGGTATCCTGCTCCATCGCACGGACAAGGTCGGTGATCTGGTAGGCAATGCAATCGAGTGCCGCTTTTACCACCTCAGCTTTTCCTGTGGTGCGGGTAATTCCGCTGATCGATGCCGTTGCTTTCTCATCCCAGTACGGCGCGCCAAGCCCGGTAAATGCCGGAACCAGATACGTGCGGTCTGCCGGATTTGCCTCCCCTGCCAGTCCTTCCGTCTCTTTTGCCGAAGAAATCAGCTTCAGGTCATCCTTCAGCCAGGTAATCACAGCTCCGGTGTAGTTCAGGTTGCCTTCCAGCACATAGTCCACCTTGCCGCCTCTTCCCCACGCAAGCGAAGTCACAACGCCGTGACTGCTTTTAATCGGCTTGTCTCCAATGTTCATCATCAGCGAAGAACCCGTTCCGTACGTTGCCTTGATCATCCCCGGTTTTAAACAGCCCTGTCCGAACAGAGCCGCATGAGAGTCGCCTAATACACCACAGATCGGAACCGGCTCGGAAAACAATCCTTCCATCGTCGTGGTTCCATACACCGCATCGGAATCGCACACCCTGGCCAGCGCACAGACCGGAATCCCGAACATCTCACAGATCTTCTCATCCCATGCCAGTGTTTTCAGATTAAACAACTGCGTTCTCGATGCATTTGAAAAATCCGTCTTAAATGCATGATCCCCCGTCAGCTTATAAACCAGCCAGCTGTCAATCGTACCCAGGCAGAGTTTCCCGTCTGCAGCACGTTTCTGTCTTTCTTCTCCGCCGTTTCGAAGCAGCCACGCCATCTTTGCAGCAGGAAAATAAGCCGAAAGCCGCAGACCCGTCGCCTCTCGGATCTCCTCTGCGTGACCCTGCTCCGCAATCTCCTGCGCAATGCCGCTTGCGCGGCCGCACTGCCATACAATTGCCTCTTCCAGTGGTTCCCCGGTCGCCTTATCCCAGATCGCCGTCGTCTCACGCTGATTGCTGATGCCGATTCCGGCGATTGTTTCCGGTGCAACACCGGACTCTGTCACCAGCGTTTTTACCGTCTGTACTGTATTTCGGTAAATCTCATTCAGATCATGGGACACCCATCCCTTTTCATTGACGATCTGCCGATGCGGCAGGTCGGTACGGCGGAGTAAATGTCCCTCCCCATCAAAGAGCAGCGCTTTCGTTCCCTGCGTGCTCTGGTCAATTCCGATGATATACCTTTTCTCCATTTTTCCAGCTCCGTTCCTAAAATTTTATAAATATCCAGATCCCCTTCTCGAATAACGCTGAATACACCCTGTTTTTCAGCATACAATGCGTCATTGTTTATTATCGCAGCGTTCACCCTGCCCCTATAGGCAAGATCTTTGGCGATTACCACACATTCCAACATCTTCCGCAGAACGATTTATTCCTGATTATTTCCGCAGAACGATTTGTTCCTGGTTATATAGAAAAAGTTCCTGCGTTCCCGGATTTTCTTCCGCCCAGGCACGCAGGAACATGGCATACGCAGACCTGCGGCAGTTTACAGTTCCCTGCGGGCTATCACATTCACCGCTGATTCCATTTCTGGTTAAGCCAGTAATTCTTTCGTTTTTTTTGCAATGCCCTCGGCATTCAGTCCATAATAGTCAAATACTTCTTTGGAAGTTCCCGTGATCACCGGCGCATCCGGCAGAGACATGTTGACTACCTTACGCGGGCACTCTGCGCCGACCACCTGGCTTACCATCGAACCAAGGCCGCCAAATGGAGCGTGCTCTTCGATCGAAATGACAACTTTTGCCTTCTTTGCAGCCTCTACTAGGCCCTCTTTGTCCAGCGGTTTCACACAGTACATATCGAGCAGTCCTGCGCTGATTCCCTCTTCTTTCAGCATAGCAGCTGCATCGAGCGCCGGGCGGACCATCTCACCGCAGGCTACCAGTAAAACATCGGTGCCTTCCGACAGAACCGTTGCCTTATCCATCTCAAACGGTGTATTTTCTTCGCTGTAAATATCCTCAACGGCATTTCTTCCCACACGGATATAAGCCGGTTTCTCATCGGTAAGAAGTGCCTCAACCAGTTTTGCTGTCTGGAAACGGTCGCTCGGCAGATAAACGCGCATGTTCGGAATGGCTGCCATTGCTGCGATATCCTGTGCAGAATGATGGCTCATGCCGAGTGCACCGTAGCTTACACCGCCGCTGATGCCGATCAGCTTTACGTTGGTGTTGGAGTATGCACAGTCAATCTTCGCCTGCTCATAGCTTCTTGTAGAAAGGAAGCACGCCGGAGATGCCGCAAATGCTTTCTTGCCGCATTTTGCAAGACCGGCAGAAACGCTGACCAGATCCTGCTCTGCGATACCCATCTCTACAAACTGCTCCGGATACGCATTTGCAAACGGTGTCAGGGAAGCACTTCCTCTGGAATCGCTGCAGAGTACCACGATATCTTTATCCGTTTCGGCATGTTTCATTAAAACCTCACAAATGGCCTGTCTGTTTGGAATCTTGTTCATGACAGTGCCTCCTTTCTCTCATCCAGATCCTTCATGATCTGCTCTACTTCCTCCGGTGTCGGCACTTTATGATGCCACTCCGCCTTATTTTCCATCACAGAAGAACCACAGCCCTTCGTTGTATTTGCAATAATAACCGTCGGTTTTCCCTTGCAGTGTTTTGCCAGTTCAAACGCATGAACGAGCGCGTCCATATCGTTGCCCGGTACGGAAAGAACATTCCATCCGAACGCTGCCCATCTTTCCTCCTGGCTGTCCTGTTTCATGACATCCTCGGTATTTCCGGAGATCTGCAGACGGTTACGGTCTACGATCGCGCAGAGGTTGTCCAGCTTGTAGTTTCCTGCAGACATCGCGCCCTCCCAGACAGAGCCTTCTGCCAGCTCGCCGTCACCCATAACGGTGTAAACACGGTAATCTTTTTTATCCATTTTTCCTGCCAGTGCCATTCCCACGCAGACCGGAAGTCCGTGGCCGAGAGAACCGGAGTTCATCTCGATGCCCGGCAGTTTATTGTTCGGATGGCCGATGTACGGGCTGCCGAATTTGGAGAATTTTTCGATGACTTCTTCCATCGGGAAAAATCCCTTTGCTGCAAGTACCGCATAATATGCCTCAACGGAATGACCTTTACTCATCACAAAACGGTCGCGGTCCGGGTCGTCCATGTTCTCAGGGCTGATGTTCATCTCTTTAAAATACAGCGCTACAAGCACATCGATGACACTCATGTCGCCGCCGATGTGGCCGCCCTTGCCGGAAACTACCATTTCCACTACTTTCTTCCGCAGATCATACGCCAGACAACTTAATTCCTTGTATTCACTCATGATTTTCATTCTCCTCTTAAATATGCTTTGACATCTTCCTCGATCGGATCATATAAATCCGGGGCAATGCCGATGTATTTGCATGCTTCATACAGAACCGGCACAACGTTCTCGTGGATACCGACACAGTGGTGGATGTACGGTCCCTCAACGATTTTTGCCTCGAGGCGTTTCAGGTTCTGTACCTCAACCCATACGTAGGTTCCCTTCGTGTAAGGGCCCTTTACACCTTTTGCATTTCCAAGCAGCAGGGAGTACTCTCCGTTGTCTCCGTCGAAACGCGCCAGTGTCATTTCACCTAATTTTGCCTGTGCCTCTACAGCGCCCGGATGGCTGAATGCCAGAGGATAACCGATCGTCGGTTTTTCCTGTGCAACAGAGATCGGCCACGGTCCGCAGTGCTGCAGCAGCTCGCCGTTCTCGTTGTCCGGGTGACGTACCGTCCAGTCAGCAAAGAAGCTTCTCTTGTCGTTTCTGCCGGCAGCCTCTACCATCAGAGCGGTGATGGCACCGTGGATATCGGTCTCACAGACAACCGGAATTCCCTCTTCGTTCAGCAGGGAGTTTGCCGCACACGGCATAATGCCGATCTCGCCCTGCAGTGCGTTCCAGCACTGGATCGCAATGGCATTGCAGGAATATTTGACAGCCAGGTTCTTCATCGCAACCTTCAGAGCTGCTACATTTTCCAGCTCTTCCGGTTTTATTTTTACACACATATTGGTATTGCAGTAAGCAACGACTTTCTCTACCTCGGTGCCCTCTGCTTTTACTTTCTTCATCTCTTCGGTCAGCTCCGGAAGCGGAATCGGGGAAAGCTGAATATTGAATTTTTCCAGCAGCTCGCCCTCGTTGCACATCGTGGACCAGAAGTCGAACGGACGCGGTCCGATCTGAAGGATTCTGGTGTGACGGAAGGTATCTACCACATTACATACGGCGAGGAAATCCTTGATGCCGCGCTCAAATTCCGGATCGGTCAGGCGGCAGTTTGTCATGTAGGTGAACGGAACGCCAAAACGGCGCAGCACTTTTCCGGTTGCGAACAGGCCACACTGGCTGTCGCGGAGACGCACACCGTTCTCATCCGGTCTCTCATCGCGCGGTCCCCAGAGGAGTACCGGAAGCCCCATTTCCTTTGCCAGTCTTGCACAGACATATTCCGTGCCGAAGTTTCCGTGCGGGAAGAAAATTCCCTTTACGTTCTCACGGCGGAATTTCTCCTGGATTTTCTCACGATCCGCCTCATCGTAAAACAGCCCCTCCTCGTTGATATCTGTGATATCAACAAATTCAACGCCGAGCTCTTTTAAACGCTCTCTCGTCAGGTTGGCGTATTTTACAGCATCCGGAGCGCTGAAAATACTTCTTCTTGTAGGTGCAAATCCGATCTTAACTGATTTCATATTCTTTTCCTCCACTTAATTGTTTTTAAATTTCGTTAAACTTTATTCTAAATTTGCCTGCTTTCTATGGCTCTTATATTACTAAATTCTTTTGAATTTGTCAACATCTATTCAACTTTATTAAATCTTTTTTAGTAATTTACACAAAAAAGAATGGCTGTTTTTATGCATTTCTTCATATTTCATTTTTTTACAGCTCAGAAGTTGACTTCTTTTTTAATTCATATTAAAATCAATGCATAAGTTTAATATTTTTCAGATAAACACTGAAATAAATTTCAACATCCCGCATGTAAAAACACACAAAAGCAGCGTGCGGGCTGATTTTATCGAACAGGAGCTGAAATTTTATGAATATTTCTGCGAAAGAACTGGCAAAGCTGATCAACGTATCGCCTGCCACGGTTTCTATGGTTTTCAATAACAAACCCGGCATCAGCGATGCCACAAGAGAGCTGGTTTTAAAAACCGCAGCCGAGTATGGCTATGCGCCGAAAAAAAATGAATCCTCCGGCGCTTCCTCCCGCATTATTCAGCTGGTCAATTACAAAAAGCACGGAAAGGTTGCTGCCGACACACCGTTTTTCTCCCAGCTGACCGAAGGAATCTCCACCGAATGCACCCGCCAGGGCTGTGCGCTTCATATCTCCTATTTTTATGAGACCATGGATATTGACAGCCAGCTCGATGCACTCCGCGCTGTGGACTGTGAAGGCATTCTGCTTCTTGCAACCGAAATGGCTCCGTCCGATTTCCGCAAGTTCCGCGATTTTTCTGTTCCGATCGTTGTCGTGGACTGCTATTACGATGAGCTCGATTACGACTGCGTTCTGATCAACAACATTCAGGGGGCGTTCAACGCCACAAATTATCTGATCCAGTGCGGACACAAAAACGTGGGCTACTTTCACTCGAACCTCGACATCAGCAACTTCTCCGAACGCGCCGACGGCTACTACAAAGCGCTCCGTGCAAACGGTATCAGCACCTCGCATCCATATGTCCACCCGGTTTCCCCTACCTCGGACGAGGGCTACCGCGACATGCTGCGCCTTCTCGAGTCGAAAGCTCCGATCGCAGATGCTTACTTTGCCGACAATGACATCATCGCTGCGGCCGCCATGCGTGCGCTGCGTGAAAATGGCTACCGCATCCCGGAGGATGTCTCCATCATCGGCTTTGATGACGTTCCGATGTGCGATATGATGGTTCCTCCGCTTTCCACCATGAAGGTCCGAAAACGCGAGCTCGGCGCCACCGCTGTTCAGCGTCTGCTCGACCGCGTAGCTGATCCGAAACGTGAGTGTCTGAAGATGTGCATGGCAACGAAACTTGTGAAACGCCAGAGTGTTTCCAAACGTTGATTCTGCTTTTTATGCTCCCCGTATTCGGCGCCAATCTGCTCCAGGCACTGTATGGAACCGTCGATCTGATGGTCGTCGGCCAGTTTGCCTCCACGGCAGATGTTTCCGCTGTTTCCACCTTCTCCGCACAGAACGTCGGTGCCGGAGAATACAAGCGTGCCCGCTCATCCATGTATCTCGGCATGATCTGGACATTCGCGGTGGGACTTGCCGTTTTTCTGTTCAGCTTCTCCCACGGTGCGCTTCTTGCCCGTCTCTTCTCGGATGATAAGGACGTCATCGCGGCCGCAGCCGATTATCTCCGCTCCTACGCAGTGGACTGTGTGATCGTCGGCATCAACTTCTCCATGATGGGATACCTGAATGGAAATGGAAAAACATTTTTTGTGGCACTGCAGGGTATTTTGAGCACACGCGGCGCGCAAAACAGGCAACGTAACGTCTGGCAGCCGCTATGCAAAAAGAGCGAAACGTCTCCTTTTCTGTGGGGAAGGCTTTTCGCTCTTTTTCTTTGCATTTTTCCGCGCTGCTGTGCTATAGTTATCACAAAATGATTTCTATGTATAAACATTCGTTTTGAAAGGAGTTTTTCTCATGCAGTCCGCAAATGATCTGAAACAGCTTTTATTTGGCATCAACCACAAAAGCTATCCCGCCTATAAATCCACCCGCGGTGCTTACCAGTTTCCGCGCTACACCCTCTCCATCGACCATGTCCAGGGCGATCCGTTTGCTGCTCCGTCGCGTGTCAGCGTCCATATCAATGGAAAAACCGCCGCATTTCCAACATCGCTCTACGACACATATGAGAAGCGCGTCGCCCTTCAGGATTACCTGCTGCGCCAGTTTGCGCGCGCGATCGCACCGTACTCGTTCCGCGCGAAGGGCTCCGGCAAAAGCGGTCTGCTTGGCGTCAGCCGCTGCGGCCAGGAAATTCTCGAGCGCACTGCCTGCGTTTTAAATCCGTCCGACGGCAGTCTTATCGTCAACATGGAAATCGGCTTTCCCGCCAATGGCCGCACCATCGCCTCGCAGGAACTGATCCGCATTCTCTTCGACTTCCTGCCGGGCTGCGTGGAAAAATCGCTTCTGTACCGCAGTCTGGATCCGAAAGCATGCGCCGGTGTCGCCCGTCTCTGTGAAGATCAGCAGGCGATCCGCGCCGCATTAAAAGAAAAAGGACTCACCGCCTTCATCGCCGACGGCTCCATTCTCCCACGTGAGACCGGTGTCTCTGACCTGCCGATGAAACACGCCGTTCCGTTTGTCTCGCCGGAATCCTTACGCGTCACCCTCGATCTCCCGAACCGCGGATCTATTTCCGGCATGGGCATTCCGCTGGGTGTTACCCTGATTGTCGGCGGAGGTTTCCACGGAAAGTCCACCCTGCTGCAGGCGCTGGAGCGCGGCGTGTACAACCATATCGCCGGGGATGGACGCGAATATGTCATCACTGATGCGAGTGCCGTAAAACTCCGCTCAGAGGACTCCCGCAGCATCAGCAATGTCGATATCTCCCTCTTCATCCATGATCTGCCTGGAAAGAGCGACACCACTTCCTTCTCGACCGCAGACGCCAGCGGCAGCACCTCGCAGGCTGCCAATGTCATTGAAGGCATTGAGGCCGGTACAAGCCTGTTTCTGATCGACGAGGATACCTCCGCCACAAACTTTATGGTGCGGGATGAGCTGATGCAGCGCGTCGTTGCGGACAGTGAAGAGCCGATCACGCCGTTTATCAGCCGTGTGCGGGATCTGTATGAGAAGCTTGGGATCTCGTCTATCCTCGTCGCCGGAAGCTCTGGATCTTACTTCCATGTGGCGGATACGGTGATTCAGATGAAGGAATACGTTCCTTACGATATTACGGAGCGTGCCAAAACCACAGCAGCGGAGTTCCCGCCTTTTACCGCATCGGTGCGTCCTTTCGCCGTTCCATCCTTCCAGCGCCGCCCGCAGCCGTCGAAAGCGCTGACTGGCAGCGACCGCACGAAAGTCAAAGTCATGGGACGCGAATCTATTCTCATTAATAAATCACTGACCGATCTGCGTGCTGTGGAACAGCTGACCGACAGCGAACAGCTGAATGGACTGGCGGCACTTCTGCTGGATGCGGCGGAACGCAGGATGGACGGACGCAAAACACTGGTGCAGGTTGTCGATCTGCTGGAACGGCAGATGGATGAAAAAGGACTTGCTTCTCTTCTCGCTCCTGGAAGACCTGGGGATCTGGCGCGGCCGAGACGGCAGGAGATCTTTGAATGTCTGGATCGGTGCAGGGAATTGAAGTTCTGAAATAAATATTTTTATACTCGTATTAAAAATGTGCATTGGAAAAACAGATTTTTCTGTCATCCAATGCACATTTTCTTTTCACTTACTTCCCGCTAAGCCTTCTAATCAGATGCCGTTTTATGTTTTCCTGCTTTCAATATCACACATAATTCTTCGTTGCTTAAAAGATTCATATGTGCCAACTCATTCCGGGCTTTTCTGTATCGTTTAAGTTCCATACTCTCCTCTGCTGAAACCGGAATCCCTCCCCGTTCCACCAGATACATCAGATTTCCAAGCTCAGCTTCCTCAGGAACCATAACCTGATCTCCATATCCGTTGTTGATCGGAAGTGCCGCTTTGATAAAAGCATAATATTTTTTCACAAAATACCTTCGATAATTTTCCACGAGTGGAAAAACATATTTCAACTGCGCCTCCCAGAGTAGCGTATCCACTTCCTCCTGGCTTTTGCTGAAGCAGTACCTCTCTCCATCACTCCTGACAAGATCTTCCGTCACTTTCTGAATGGTCTCATAAGGTGCATTCAGGAACTCCATTCCCTTCGCCACACATACCGCACATAGTTCCACATCATCCCCGCAGACAGAAGCAACGGCCTCTGCCAGATACGGACGCAGAAACTCTTTACAGTTTGTCTCAGATGATGCCAGTGCGCAGAAAGCATATTTATCATATGCTCCGATATTCTGCTCAAAGCCAAGACTCCGGATTCCCTTTTTGCTTTTTCGGTTCATGACATCATTATGTACTTCCAGAATAAAAATTCCCGGTGTTTTGTCCTGTACATTTTTTTGATATTCCGATACAAAATCAAGCCATTTCGTTACCTTCTCGTCTGGAATATCCGACACCCAGACATATCTGTCATTTAAAACCGTCTCCTGACATTTTCCAAGAAACTGTGCATAACTCACTCCATAGCGATACTTTGCCCGCGTTTCTCTTTTACAGTATTTCTGCAGAATGAACTCCCCCGGCTCCTCTTCCGGGCATTCTATGACTTCCAGTTTATTTTTCGGGTTTTCCATCAGAAGCTGCTCCCGGATCAGATCCAGAAATGTACTTTTCCATGGTACCGAATCCGGAAGGGTCAGCAGTAAGCTGTGCCCTCCGGCAGCTTCTTTTACAACATTTTCCAGAAACGCATGTGCTTTGATAATATGATTCCACCAGATCTGATCCATCGTTAATCCTCCATGTATTTCTCAAGTTCATCGTTAATCTGCGGAATAGTTCCCATCATCTGGCAGAAGCTGTATCTCGTAAAACGGTAACGTCCCTCACTGGTATTCTGCAGGACATATAACTCTCGCATTTCTTCCATCAACGCAGCCAGCTGCTCTTTGCCTAATGTCAGAATCTTTTTAATGGAATATCCTTCTGCCAGTTCCAGCAGCTCATCCGCACTGCATCCATTCTCTGACTTATTTTCATGGTAAAGATAAGCAACCATTAATGCAATGATATAATAGTAATCATCATCACCGACTACCAATGTGATGAAAAATTTCTTTCGGATCTCCTCCTGTAAAGTCTGCTCTGCCAGCACTTTTTTAATATGCTCTTTCTTTACAAGATAAGGCGGTGTCTCACTTTCTGAATATCCCGCATAATCCCGCTGCATTGCCTCAATCAGCTTGGTGCAGTACAGCTGCAGCAGACCCGGAAAATAATTTGTCGTGCCGAGAATCGTAGAAATTAATACTTCCGTCTCATTATCTTCCGGAAATCTGAATCCAAGATAGGATAACGGTACCTCCAGCAATTCTCTTGCTTCCATTGCTTTGAATGGTTTTACTGTCAGTGATTCCAGATGGGTCAGTACACTGTTATTTCCCAATGCCGCTTCCCGCTTGAATCTCACAATATTGCGCAGACCCGCTACTACAAATTTGAACCTTCCCATTCCTACACTTTGAATATCTTTCAGCATGTCAAACGGCCAGTATTTGATACTTTCACAACTGTCGATAAACGTATCCGCCTCATCCAGCAACAGCAGAAAATAAGGAATGGAATCGTCTGTATCCTTCAGCCGCTTCTTCAAATCACGCGCCAGTTCACTCCAGTTTTCTGTAATATGTTCCTCTTTTAAAATCCCCTCATCAAACAATGCTGCTGAAATTTTTCTGGCGGATGCTTTATAATCCAGATCCTTAATATCTACCAGAACTGCGCGGTCTCCATTTTCGTTATGGTCAATGTCTTTTTTCGCCATGCGAAGCAGCGCAGATTTTCCAAGCTGACGACCGCCATATACAATATTTATACCTGTAGGCGATTCGATTTTTTCAAGTTCATATTTGCGCCCGATAAAAATCTCCTGCGGCATAATATCCACGGATTTATCGATATATGGCTGATACGATGCAAATGGCATGATCACGGCCATCAGCATTCTGTTCATTGCCGTTTCCGTATAATGTTTTGCCAGATACACCAGTACCACCCTGTCTACGACGGCAAAAATTTTTCCGCTCAGATCCGTTTTTGTCTTTCTCGCCAGAATTCTTCTCTCAGCAAGCGGCAATGCATAATCCAGCAAAACAAGGGTATGTTTTGCATTCCCGACTTCTTTGAAAGTATCGATCAGACGGGAAGCATCCGTTCTTCCAAAAAGGCAGATCACCCGGAAGCCTTTTTCCTCAGCTTCAGACCCAAAAGCTGCAATGGGATGTTTGTAGTTACTTTTTCTTCCATTTTCCGGACGTTTCAGTTTGACGGTATAATTTTCAATTTTTCCAAGGACTGGTGCCTCACGTTGTACACTTTCCAGCTGAAATCCAAATGTACTCAGCAGAACCTTCAGTGTTGTTTCATTTGTCCCAGCCCCTTTCGGCCAGTTTTCTAATAGTTTATTTCCCCCTTTAATATCCTTATTAATCTTTGAGGTATTCATTAATGCTTTCAACGTTGTTCCGGAATTTGCAGTTTTTCTATAATTGACATCATATTCATCCAGAAATTCTTCCAGATAGTCTTCCTCTTTAAACTGAAACTCCGGATCAAGATCCTGCGTCAGCACCCGGTTCAGCAGATCTTCCGCTGCCGCATAATTCTGCTGTTCAATTCGATTCTTGATTTGCGCAACCGCCTCACGAATCAGTTCTTCTTTTTCCCAGTCTGGATTTTGTTTCAAATAGGCATCCAGATTTCTTTTTAAATCAACAGCCCGGACCTGTGCATCCTTTTTTATTTTTTCCCGGAACTCCTTCAGAATTTTTCCGAAAAATCCATAGTTTCGTGTCTCAACCGCCCGGGAATACCACGATTCCGCAATCTGAAGAATCAGCTCTTTCCCATTCTCGGCCGTGTTGTCAATCTGACCATAGCTCTGAGCCAGTTCGATGTCCTCAATAAATTCTTTTCGTTTATTTTCAAGATCCCTCAGCGGATACACGATTGCTTTGTCAATATCATATTTTTCGGCATCCTCCGCTGATAATGGATGGTCGAGCCATTTCCAGTACTGGAGAATTAATTCCGCACTGCCATAATCATCTTCTCCTTCAAAAATCTCCTGCATTCGTTCCGCAAATTCCTGCTCTTTTTCTGTACAATGCAGCTGAATTCTCGACAGCACAGAAAAGTCCGGAAGTTCGAAGACTTCATCCAGAATCGGCAGCGCGTCTTCATCCAGCAATACTTTATCATTTTTCAGGAAATCAATATAATAAAACTGATAGCTGCCCTCTTTGTACTCTCCCGACAGCCGACTTTTCAGTTCTTTCAATGTCTGCTGTAATACTGCTTTTCCCGCACGCTCTTTCCAATCCCCACTGTCTTTTTCAGAAAGGGCCACAATCATTTCATCCATATGATGCAACAATGGGGTTCTGATCTTCTTATACTCAACCAGTGCTGCATCATCGCTGCTGTTAAAGGAGGCCTGCATCAGAGATACATAATTGCAGAGAATTGATACAATTTTATGGACTCTTTTGAAAAGGTTCATTCTCAGGCTTCCCATGAGATCTGACGTTTTCTTGGCGAAAAACATATTGTCTGCCGCACGGTTCCAGAACTCATCCATCACACTGTTCGTTTTAGCCTGATCAATGTTTTCCACGCAGATAACTGCCTGATCTTTTACATACGTATCCGCCAGAAATTCTTCCAGGATCTCCAGCATTTCTCTGTCGTCCTCGCTCACCGCCTTCAAATATTGGCATAAATCACTGTCCGCTCCAAAAAGCAGCTTGGTCGTTTCCAGAAAACGTTTATGGGATGTACTTTCTTTGAAGTTTCCATTTTTATAGCTTTCGTAATATTCCTTTGCTTCATGGCAGATTTTCGCAAGTTGTTTTTCCCATTCGCCTCTTTCTTTTTCCCGATAATCCGCGTAACGGTCAACGCCCCTCTTCTGTCGGTTTTTAAATTCCATCAACTCATAAACAATCTCTTCAAGACTCTGATTCTCCGTCAGAAGAGTGCTTTTCTTAAACATGTCATATAACTGCTGCGCGGAATAATCATAGCTGTACTGATCCAGGAAATAATTTCGCAGTGCTGCCGCAACCACATAATAATCCGATACTGGTTCGGATTCTCCATAGAATATCTGAAAGATCGTATCAGAATTGTAGGTACAATGCTCCATCGGATCATTCATGGCATACGCCAGCTGGCGATAATGCTGTTCGAATGCATCATATTTTCCGGCTAAAGCTTTTAAATAGGCGGATGCTGCATAGATCTTATCACAAGCAATCATTTCCTGATATGCTGCGATATATTCCATTCGTTTCTCATCCGTAAGCGTCTGCTCAGAAACAATGCCTTTTTCTTCTGCTTCGTATGACTCTTCTGACTCCTGCTCTGGCTGCTCCTCGACTGCCTCAGGCTGTTCCAGCTCTAAAGTGATTGCTTCCTCTGTTTTTTTATCCGTCTCATCTTCTTTTTCACTGTCTGTTTTCGAACTCGCTTCTGCCTCTGCTGTCCCCTGCTCTGGCTCTTCTTCTGGCAGTTCTACGGATTCATCTGTTATCTCATCCTCCACAGGCTCGCCTGTTTTCGGTTCAGCCGGTAAATCATTTTCCAAGGCATAAACATTTTTTTCCAGCTTGGACGTATAGTAAATCAAGGCTGCTTTCTTCCCTAATTCTTTCTGCAGCCAGCTGGCCACTTTTTTCGCATGTTCCAGTGAAACCCCGTATACAACAAGGCTTTCCTCTGCCCCTGCTTTTTCTGCCACCACATCCTTAAATTCCTGTAATTCCGCCGGATCCTCCGTTACAACACCTGCAAACCACTGAAAGTTTTTCTTTCCGTTCATGGAATATCCAATCATAAAATAGTCCGTCCCAAATACGGAGTTGCAGGTATCAAATTCATAGTCTGGAAACAGAATTCTCTGTTTGCATGCACTGTCGTATGCCATCAATCTTGTCATCGCAGAATTTGTTGAATCCTCGATATGCTCTCCCTCATCCTGGTTTGAAATTTTCTCTTTTAGCATCTGATTGATAAAACCAACTGCTTCTTTCGTATATAAAATACGTTCTCCACGTGGAGATAAGGTAAAAAACTCCCCCATTCCATCAACTATATATCTTTTTAAATACCCGTACTGATATAATTTCTCTGTTGCGGTCTTATATATTTCATAACCGTTGTCATTTTTCTCTGCAAGACTTTTTACGGAATATCCATGCTCTTCTATACATTCCAGCAGACAGCACATTTTTTCCGTCAGCGGCTGTTTACACATGTCCTTTCGGAACTCCTTCACCCCAAATTTTGTGCCTGCTTTTGCGCTCATCCGAACATGCAGCAAAGAAGGATTTTCCGGAATCAGAAGACCTTTCCATGCTTCCGGACACTCCTCCGGTTCTTCCAGAATTTCTGCTGTGTTTTCAGCTGTCTCTTCTTTTTCTCTGTCCGCGCTGTCTGTTTCCGCACAAAATGTTTCCGGAACACTTTCTTCCGGTTCTGCTTTGTTCTCATCCAGTTTTAATGTATTAAAATGAATTCCCGTTACAATCTCTTCTTCAAAATGGGGAACTAATTTATAGATCAGCGAGAATTTTCTTCTTGCGTCCTTCTCCCAGAACGCCTGCTGCAGCCATGCATATGGTTCTGCATACTCCTTTAAAATATCCCCCTCCATCAACTGAATCTGATCTGCTGCAATCCTGTCCTTTCGATTCTGAAGTGTCTCCGCTGTTTTTTCATCATCGGCATGAAGTTCCAGAAAAAATGCGATCGCTTTCCTGTACTTCTCATTTTCTTCTATTACTTTCTGAATCTCAGATAAGTTTTCCTCAATTGCTGTATGCTGCATTTCCGGTTTCTGCACATCCAACATTTCATACTTTGATACAATTTCGGTCTGTTTCGCATCGATTGCTTCCAGCTGTTCTCTTATGGACGCACCAAGTTCTTTGGGAATAAATTTTCTGTCTTCCAGAAAATCTTTTAAGCCTGAAATATTTTGTTCCAGATCGGCCGTGATACCTTTCAGATCGTTCAATATCGTTTGAAGTTCTGTTACAATTTCCGTTTTAGACAATTTTTCTTCTCCCTTCGTAAAATAAACGTACAGTAAATATGATTATATGATACCACATAACCATATCCTTTTGTATCAAAATCACCCAAATAATACCTATGGAATTCCGTTTCTTTCCTCACGCGGAAATGCATTCCGCGTGAGGTCATTGGCAGCGTTGTTCAGATTGCTTCTGATGCAAAGCAAGGATGCTCGCGCAGAATCTGAACGCGCTTGATGCAGACTCCACGACTGTCAATCATTCCTGCTACCCGCACCCATTCGCCCGGCAGTTCCATGACAGGTGCAGGAAAAACGTAAGTGAAACGCTGTCTGTTTTTCTCACTTCCTTTTCCCACCCGGATTTTCCAGCTCTCCCAGGTGCATTTTCTCTGGAGTCCGATGTTTTTTGCGAAGAAACGCTCTACGGCATAGCGCACGGTATCTCTTCCGTACTCACAGATGCTTTCTGTGCTGAAATAAAAATTATCAGCCACAGCAATTTCGCAGGATACAGATGCAAAGTTCATTTTTTTCATAGAATGGTACCTCCATAAAGATAAATTTTAATTGCTGAAAATAATTTTTCGAATTTCATGCAAAAAGGACACTGTATCGTCTTTCAACAAACACAGTGTCCTTTTCCTATCTCAGGGCGCACTGATCCTCTGAAAAACTATTCACAGATCAATACGCCTTACTTTCAATAAAACCATCTTATATAGATACCACTCAACATTTCGTATTTTCTCACTTCTATTCCGAATTGCCTTTGTGATAACTTTATTCTAACACTGTTTTTTCTGATTGACAAGCCTTGATTTTGCATTTTATAAGCATTTAACAGATGCTCCACACTCTCTCAATGCTTCACACAGAGCAACAGCCTTTTCTGCTGTTTCTGCCCGTAAAACAGCATTTGGAGCCTGAAGTACAAGATCCTTTGCATCTGTCACATCGAGTCCTGTAAAGTCCCGGGCAAGTTTAATAACTTTGACCCTATTCCCGCCGATCTTGATAAGCTGCACCAAAAAGCCTGTACCTTTTTCTATCTCCTTCATTTTACGAAGTGTCTGGTATATCTCCTCATTAAAGTAGACCAAGTAAGTGCTGCAGGCTTCAACTCCTTCTTGGTCAGCCCGCATAAACCATGATTTCATCACCAGATCACTCCAAGGCCCCTTTGCTTTCTGCAATGTAGTCTCAACATCCAGAAGTTCATTATGGATAAAGCTGCCTTTCTGAATTCTTCTCGCTACCTCATCCGCTGTTCCTTTTGGAATTCTGGCTATACGTGATGAAAACTCTATATCGGTCACTCTGCCGCCAGGTATCAGCATTTCGATTTTATGTTTTTCTTCCGTATACAGAATCAGTCTGATGTTGTTCGTAACATTTTCCACTTCGATTTCTACTCTGTACAGACTCCCATCATATGAATCAATGTGATAATGCAGAAACATATCAATAAATTCATAAATCGATTCTTCAAATTCGATATTCCGCTTTTGAGCCTCTTCTCTCAGCTTTTTGGGATAATCTGTAACATATACGTTTTCTTCCATGTTCATGTGCCTCTCTTTCAAAAGTATTTTTATTTCTTTCTCTGGAGCCTTCCTAAAATGGCTCTAAGTATAAGTCTCTAAATTTTTCTTTTTCCCATCAAAAATCTGTATTTTTATTTCCGTGTCCGCTCTCTTTCTCCTTTTTGTTTAACTCCACACTGGATTTCATCGGATACTCAAAAATGAGCGGCAGATCCCGCACTACAACCGGATAACAGCGATCATGAAAAATAACGGTTTCATTTTTCTTCAGATGCTGCAATCTCGAAACTGAAAGCAGCGGGCGGTCGAATTCATTCTGTCCCGCGAGTTTGCTGATATATTCCAGAAAACTGATTTCCCGTGTATGAAGATAAATAAGATTTCCGCAGTTGTCCATAATGGTTCTGCTTACGTTTTCATTGTATTTATCTTTCATCTGACTGTAGGACTGAATGACCAGATGAAAACGAATATTACGGCTTCTGGCTGCTGTCAGCATCGGCACAATGTCATCCAGCTTTGGCATATTGCAGAATTCTTCCAGAATAAAATTGACACGCACCGGAAGCGTTCCCTTACAGGCATCCGCCTGATCCAGCAGACTTTCATAGCACTGCGAAATAAACAGCGCTGCCAGAAAATGATACGTTGTCTTCTCATCGGGTACAACCAGAAAAATCGCTGTTTTCTCCTTTCCAATCTCTTCCATGGAAAAAGTAGTACCTGACATCATTTCCGTCAGCGCTTTCGATGCTTTGAATAATCCCGTCAGCTGATCAAATGTCGAGGTAATACAGGTTTTCGTATTTTCTGCTGTTAAATTCATAAAACCGGCCAGATCCTGATAAATATCAGAGTCCGTCGACAGTGCCAGAAAGCAATTCTGAAGCATGCCGCTCTGCATCTTTGCATGCCGCCAGTCCAGAATTGATTTTATCGAAAGGCTTTCTTCCGTCATAAGAATCAGTTTGCTGATTCCTCGTGCAAGCTGTCCGGCCGTATCGTTCCAGTAAGGATCTTTTCCCTTTTCTGTTCGCGCGAAAAATAAACTCTGTAAAACATCATTCAGATGATTTGCGGATTCCGCCCTTTTTCCACGCTTATATGCTTTCTGAACACGCTCAAACGGATTCCAGCGATCTGGAGACTCCTGCGGTTTTCTCCAGTTCAGGACCACTTTTTGATATCCCTTCCGTTCCAGAAATTCTCCTGACTTGCGTACCAGTTCCCCCTTTGGATCCACAATCACCATCGATTCACCCGCCATCGCACACGAATAGATTAACGGAAGCACGAATTTCAGGGTCTTCTGGGAACCTGTATCTCCAACAATCAGATCATGGCTGTCACTGTGATCGGTATAGCAGATATCATTCTTTCGGAACAAAACGGGACCTCCCTGAAAGGTACCACAGCTGGATTTTAACTCAAACGCTGCTAAATCTTCCATAAACTCCTGCTCATATCCCATTCTCGATTCTGAATAAACAAGCCCATCTTTTAACATATACCAGTTCCTCCTCACCCAATTTCTGCACGAAATCCAATCTCTTTTTTCGGCATCTCTTTTTCTGGCAATCCGGATACGGTTCTGATATCCTCCTCACCAATCTGTTTTTCTGCCTCTGGCTGCATCAGCTTATCCAGCCGAATTTGCCTGAACAACTGCAATACCAGGGTTTCATTATCCAGCTGCATTTCCTTTCGTGTTTCCAGCAGCCCGGACAGCTTTTTCTTTGCTTCCTCCGTTACCAAATACCCGTTTCGTTCCGCATCTTCACAGAACAATGTCATACATTCCTGAATCTTCTTTGTTTCGCATTTTTGCCGGATCCAGAGCTGATTCTTGCTGAACTCGCCAAATAAAGCCTCCTGATACTTTGCGTTCTTCTCCGTTGGCATCAGGATTAAAAAGCATACCTCCCGATGTTCTCTGATAAAGTGCAGAAACTGTTCCAGACAGGGATTATACCCGGATCTGCTCCATTCCTCCGAACACTCCACAATCAGAATCCCCTGATACCTGTCATAGCAGTCCCGTGCAATACTGTAACTGTCCCGCAAATGATACATAAACTGTTCAGCCTTACCTGCATTTTCATAATACGGCATAAAAATTGAAAAACTCTTTACCGCCCCCTGGAACTGCATTACTTTGTCCATTTCCATCATGGCAGTCAGTTCGTTCGCATCTGCTTCAAGCTTACTGACCGATTCACCCCATAAATAAAAATTCGGGCAGGTTCCCGGTTCTATTTCGTTCATGATCTGAAATCCCTTTAATAATCTGCGATGTACCAATGCGTTTTCCTCCAATCCTCTTTTCTTATCTATAAAAGGAATCTCTGCTTTTTCATTTTTCCCGAAAAAAATAACCCCGGGATTTATCCCGGAGCCATTTTTTCACTGCTTCTTCAGTCTGCTTTCTCAATATAAATCTCAAAACTCTCAGACGGAATATCCGCCAAAGTTCCTTTCAGGCAGTATCCGCTTTCCTGCAGAGAAAATTCCATCGTCGTTTCGTCGGCAAATTTCAGATATACCTTAAAATCTGCTGCACTTTTTCCCTCTGCCTCAAACTGAATCATCAGCTTATGGTTTTCTGCATCATATACAACATACGTGTTTTCGTCGTCCAGATCCTCCATCCGCAAAACTGTATTTCTGCTTTTTGCTGCCCCTCTGACTCCAGTCGCCAGAACAGGTTCAAACAGAAAAGCGTCCGCCTGATTCTGGATCTGCTCACCGATCAGAGAAATCTGATCTTGGATTCGTTCGCAGGTTACCCTGATTGCCGCAAGAAGTTTTCTTGCCGACTCAGCAGTTTCTTCTTCGCTGTATACAGGATTCAAAACCAAATCACAGTCTACACGGGTGGCTTCTGCCAACACCGCCATAATGCAATAACTCTCCATACATTCTTTACATGATCTGATATGTTCCATCTGCTGTTCTTCTTCCGCAGTCAGAGTCTCGTGATTACCGATTGCTTCTACCAGGTGATAGATCTGATCCTCTGTTAAATGCATCATTTTTTCCTTCCTCCTTTAAACAGATTGTACGTTTTATCGCTTTCAACAATATGATCCACTGCCCAATTCGCTAAACGTTTATCTTTCTTGATTTCCCGATGCGCCAATTCTGTCACCGTTTTATGCATGGATTCCGACCAGTCGTCTATTCTTCTTTGGTCGTACACCTCGGTGTATACAACATCTTTTAAAAGCTTTCTTTCCGAATTAACGTATATCTCCAGATCCATTTGATTCCAGAAATTCTCCGACCATCGCAGCGAATCATACAGCCATTCCTGCATTTCTTCTTCCGACTGTTCGCCAAGGATCTCCATCGTCTTTTCCTGCATATGTTCAAACGCCCATGCGGCAGAGGCTCCCTTGGAATCTGGAATCGTCTCGATCCCATACATGATATAAAGAACATGCGGCAAAATACGTGCATAGTATAAAGCCAGAGCTCTCGGCGGCTCGGCTTTTGCATTCGTCATTGCCTGACAATACTTCTGCAAATATATCCCAAAAATATTTCTTGATTCCTCTGCAAAAACTTCTGATTCTGCTCTGTTTTTCTTGTTTGGATCTGCTGCCAGCTCACCATATGTTCCATCACTGTCCGGTAAATTCGCATCAAGATAAACCACTTCCATATAACTTTTTTGATCTTCTTTTCCTTTTTTACCTTTTTTCTTTACCTCTCTCATCTTTTGTTCATATGAGTTTTTTTTCTTTGCAATATCCACTGCTTTATAAGTATAAATCCCGCCACAATATTGGCTGAACTCCTTATGAAGTTCCCCAGTTTCTCTTTGTTTCTTTATCCGGGTCCAAATCCCCTGTCTTGCTTCCTGCATCGCATCCTCATAATTTTCTTTATCACAACAGCCTTTCTCCCTCAACTCACTTTTTACTCTGTTTTTGTAAATAGAATCCAGTACTGTAATCATTTCTTCAAAATCGGCTTCCTCATTGGAAATGAAATACCGTTCATAGAGTTCCTGTGCTCTTTGAAACTTTTCAAGTCCAGGATTTTCATTCTCTTGTGATGGTACCTTATTTTTCTCTTGTTCCATAGTCTGTCTCCCTTTCTTTTTCCTAGTTTAATGACATTGACAGCAGACAAATCCTCCCCAAAATGCTTCTTTTCGAAAAGGTTTCCATCTGCCGTTTTTTTCTTCCAGTGATTCCATAAATTCCTGACTTTCCTCATCCAGAAGCTGATACGTATCACTTCGGAACCATCCCTGCATCCGCAGCTCCTCAATGGTTGCATCCCGCAGATAATCCTGCGCTTTTCGCAAAGCAGTCGGTGGTTCCTCTGCCCCATTTGCATAATAAGAATAAAATGCATCCATGAAAACAGCAGTAGCCAGATCATTTACACTCCACAGACTGGATATCACATACTTTACTCCTGCTGCGGAAAATGCGCTGACCATACCATGAAATCCTGTACTTAAAAACACTTCATTCATTCCGGACAGGCAAGAAGACAATACAACCAGCTTTGTCGAAGTCAGATCCATCCGGCTCACCTCATCCGCTGTCAGCAATCCATTTCCATAAACTGGATTTTCTACGCCTGTTCGATACCAGTTTTTGATTCCGGTAAACGCAAGCCAGGATGAATACAGGGAAATATCCTGATTTTCCATATCAAAATAGCCATGGGTTGCGATGTGAATATTTTTATATCCATGTGCAGACAAAACGACATTCTTTGTTGCTGCCGCCCCCGTATACATTCTTCCCCCGGTTCTGCTACAGATTCTGTACGCTTCTACTTTTGAAAATGGAAGTTTTTCCACAGTATCCAGATCCATCTTTCTGTCACGTCCAGTTTCTTCTGTCTTTTCCCGTTCCAGCTCTGTTCTTCGCTCTCTTACTTCATATTCCGGGCTGCCGACAATCAACGTTGCCTTACTTCCAGAACTTTCCATCGTTTCAAAAAGGAAATCTCTTGCACATTCTATCTTAATACAATTATGCCGATCTGCAATTCTTATTTTTTTCTCATCATACAGTAAATCAAATGGAACATTAATCAGTTCATCATCCGGTGCAAGATATACCGTCTCATATTCCTCAATCTCTGACAGGACAGGAGAAATCACCGCATGATAAAGCCGATACCGCAATGTCTCCAGCTCTTCAGTCTCTTCTATGGACGCCTCTCCCTGGGAAATACGCTGCATAATCCAAACAAAGTTTCTTGCATCTGTCGCGATCTCCATGCCGCCTGAAATGGTTATTCTACGCAGACTGCAGCAGCCTGATTTTTTCGTCGTTATGTAAACATCAAATACCGATGGAACCTCATTTCTGTCCTCAGACTGCATCTGTCCATACTGGTCCACTGTCAGAAAATACTCTACAACTGCCGTATCATCCGGAATGGCATTCTGTACTGTTTCCAGCGAAATCTTCATAAAATCGATATTTTCCGGAAAGCAGGCAGCAAATTCATTTTCCATGTTTCGCAGATCTTCCAGCTGTTTCTCATAATCCTTTTCTGCATTCCGAAGCATATTTTCCGACTCCAATGCTGCAACTGCATTCTGTGCTTTCCGGATCCGTTCCAGAAGCTCCGGCTGAACCGTATTTTTTTGAAGCATGCGGTTTCTCTCCCGGCCTGCAAGAGATGCCAATGCTTTGAAACGCAAAATCCATTCATATAATACTGCACTGTCCGCAAACTGTCTTCCCCTGGCATAACAGCTATGAAATGTCATCTGCACCGGTGCCAGAATCATGATTAACCTGGTATCATTCAGATATTTTACGTATGGATGCCATACATTCGTTATCTCATCCAGCGATTTTTCCAGATATGAAAATCCTTCCGTATTTCTTCCACTTCTGCATAGAACGGTACCATAACTCTGGTATATCGCCGCTTTCTGGATCGGTTGAATTCCACGATTTTCCATCTTGTCGATCAGACTCTGAAAAGACGCATCTGCCTCTTCCTGCCCCAGATTCCATAACAGCAGTGCCTTGCCGTATTCCATCATCGCAGTCTGCATCGCTGTAAGATCCAATATCTGACTCTCCTGCTCAATTCTTTGAAGCGTCCGGCAAAAATACTTCTGCTCCTCTCTTTTTCTCGTACCGCTTTCCTGCTGCATAAAATAGAACATACAGATAATTGCAAATACAGCTTTTTCGCGCGTTATCGTTCCTGCATCCGCACTTAAAAGATCCGTACACGTCTCCACCAGAAGATCACTGAGATCTGCAAGTTCTTCTGAATCTGCCTGATCCATCATCTGCATCCGCAGCGCAACTGCCAGAGTATCCATCCGGTCAAGCGTCTCTTCCCTGATCGTCTGCTGCTCTTCTTCCTCCTCTGTCAGACGATACATCTCATCCAACAGCGGATATGCCTTTTCCTGATCATTCTGCACATAATAAATCAACAGCAGATTGCTCTGTATATCTATGGTAGAAAGCATACTTATCTCTTCGTCAGAGGCTTCTGCTTTCAGCGCCTGCTGAAAAGCCTCTTCTGCCTGCATATATTCTCCCACGTTCATATAAAATGCCCCCAGGAAGTTCCAGGCCATACGCATGCTGGCACACGTTTCCCCTGTATCTTTATATTTCCGGCAAAGCTGTATATACAGTTCCAGATACCGCCGATACGCATTCTGATTACTGCTGTGATCCGACATTCCCATTAACGCAATGCATAAGGTTTTCAGCTCAAAGATCTGCAGCTGTTCCGGATTCTCCTGATCTTCAAAGTCTCCCGATTCTATCCGGTCTACAAAATGCAATAAATCCGCTCTTCCTTCGCGTCCGTTTGTGCAAGAAAATTCGCAGATAGCCCGTCCCCGCCTTGCCAGCTCTGTGTAATAGTTTTCTTCTCCCAGACAGTTCTTTCGAATCTGAAAGCACTGCTCAAACACATGCATGGCATCTTCTGCACGTCCCAGATTCTGCAGACTGTCTCCATAAAACCAGTAAAAATCGCCGGCATATAAAGAAGTGTCGCCCGCAAAAAGCTGCTGTTCTGCATCGCCAATCCTGCAGATAGCTTCAGGACTATCTCCACCCATCTGTGAAATAGCCCGGAATATTACTTCTTTATGATTTTTATTCCCACGTTTTCGACTGTAAGTGCAAAGAGCCTCCAGCACTTTGACAGCTTCTCCGTTTTTTCCGATATTTTGCATATATGCGGCAGTACTCATGAACAGAAAAAACATTTCCTGAGGAATGCCGACAGCTGCTTTCCACGGTAAATTCCAGTTGTAATTCTGCTGTATCATTTCCCGGTCTTCTTCCAGGCAGATGGACTTTAACAGATCATATGCATCACTTCTTACCATTTCAGAGATCGTACTCTCATATTCAAAGCTTTGCACATGCGAAACCAGTTCTTCGATGTCTTCTTTTACCTGTTCAACCAGATCCCGGGATCCCTCGCGAATCAGTTCACATTCTGTTTTTATCCGAAGGGAAAACAGCGAAATAAGGACGATGTCTTCATCGTCCTCTTCGCTGGAAGTATCTTTTGCTGGTTCCTCATCTGATTCCTGTATCACCGCCGCAAGAGCTGCAATGAACCGGTTCAATTTTTTCTCTTTCTGAGCTTCAATACGCTCAGTGAGGGATTCGTATTCCTGTTGTGCTTTCATCAGCGTAACCTCCCTGTATTATAGAGACTTTTTGTTCTGACTGCGTTTTCTATCTTTTAAACAAAAGTCTCAGCTGTATATATCTGACTGCTCCGAGCAGAAACGTAATTAATCCGATAACATATCCGATGATCAGATATCCCACAAACAGAACCACTCCGATTGCAATATTACCGGAGAAAAAAGCTCCGATAGTTGTGAATCCAAACCAGTTTTTCAAAAAATTCCATCCCCATACGTAGGCTGCAATCACGATAATCCAGTCACCACTGCCTCCAAACAGCATCGCAAGCAGTCCAACAACAATGACCAGGGCTGTGAGTAAAATTCTAGGCTGAAGATACGTCAGCTGTTCTTCCGGGGTATTTCCAAATAATCTCTGAAACATATTTTTTCCTTTCTGAATCGTATTGGATTCTCTGCATTTTTCTGTTATTTTTCCGTCATCTTTTCATAGCTGCACACACCATCCCTTCTTCCATAGGCGCTCCGTGTCTTTCATTCCGTAAAGCTATCATTGCTTCATTATATAATTCTCTGTTAATATCATTTTCCCGACAAAAACTTTTAATTTATTGCTATTTAATTCAAAACAGAGATTTCTTCTATTGCTTCTATAATTTCCTGATAGTCGCAAAGTCCATTTCCTACATATCTTCCCTTTTCACTGTCATATTGTGCATCCTGAAATATTTTTATTTCTTTCTCTGTGTCATAAACCTCATTCAATTTTCTCTCGTATTCTTCTGATGACACCTCCTCATTTTCCCAGAAATACCGATAAACAGGCATACCATCGTCACCATATTCTACTTTTGAATTGTCTTCTGCTCCATATTCTCCACTATAAAGCAGGACAAAATTTCCATTTTCCAGGGTATATATTTTGTCATAGTATTCATCCATGTGTCCGCCGAAATCCCGGAACAGATTTGCTCCTTCAATATAACGGAAACCATAATTATACATTTTCTGCTCTACAATCTCCCCATTGAAATAGCTGAGTATTGCATCTCCACCTGCTGTGCTTCCGAAATTAATATATAACTCTGGAACTCCATCTCCGTTTAAATCAAGAAGTTTATAAATCTCCCTGTGTGTTCCTTTTTCCGGATCTTCTATTTGCGTATTGGTTTCGATATAATTTAAATATGCACTTTTCCAGGAATCTTCCTGGGCTGTTTTTTCACCCGTTAAATTCTCTAACGCTTCGGCTATACCTTCTCCCTCTGGCCAGTTATTGAGATACCAATCCTTTAAATTGCCATCCTCATCAGCATCAAGCTCAACGTAATAAGGTTCTTCCTCTATCAGAGTAAGATAGGAATGGCCTGACTCAGATTCAGCATATATTACCCATCCATTCTCCGTTAAAGCCTGATCCGCTTCCGTCATGCTGTCTCCAAGGGCTGTTCCATATAACTTTACGTAAGACGCTCCCTCATTCTTCATGCTAAAAAGGCCATTTTTCCACTCTACATAGAAGTCATCGACCATATAGGATTCCGAATCCGGGAATTGCCAATAGTCCACCGGCTGCATCGCCAACAGCTCTTTCAGCTGATCATACGATTCTAAGTAATCACTGATTTCGATCGTATCGTGTATCTCATCTACATGGAATATATTATTTATCGCGTCATAGCACTTAACCAGCACTTCTATCTGACTGTCATACCATTCATCTGTTTTCATACCATTCCCGCTAAAATACTCTTTCAGCCATCGAAAAGAAGACACTCCCTCTGCATCCTTCATAAGTAACTGATGCACAAGATATTCTCCACGTGCATGGTTCACGATCAGGCTCTTATAATAGTAGCATTTTTCGTTTAACGCATTGATTTTATCTGTTGTTGTATCAGTTGGCACCTCTACCGCTTCACTTGCTTTCAGTAATGCATCTGAAATATCTGCAACAACTTTCATTTCCTGATAGCGATTATATGTATTATTCGTTCCAGCTGCTAAATTTCCAAGACAAAGCATCCCATTAAAAGCCAATTTCACATCTGAGAATGTCTCTGTAATTTCAATTGCTTTATCCGTAAAAAATTTAACAGTATTATCTGTATTGTATAGCTCAGATTGTTTTAACAGATCAACGCCTAAATTATCATAGAAAGCGTCAGCTCCAAATTCTCCCCATTCTCCATTTACGTCTGCCAAATACTCTACTCTTTTAGCAAGCAAATTATTACCCGCTTTTTTCTAATGCTGCTCCCGCTATCTCATTAACAGAATCGACAATTTCTGTCTTTCCAATTATCTCGCCGATAGAATCAATAATTCCCGTGTCTCCGATTATCTCATGTGCAATATCCAACGCATCCAAAGCCAGATCTTGTATATCGTTAACATTATCAAATCTACTCTGGTTGGAAACCTGTTCAACAATTTCTCCTGTCTGCATACTGATTAAACAACTAAGTATTTCGGCATATCTTTGTTCGTCCGGGTATTCATCAATCATTTTCGAAGAAATATCCAACGCCCACGAGAATGTATGATCCTCATTCATTTTATGCATCATCTTCCAATAAGCAATTCCCTCATCCGAACATAAACATTTTTCAAATAACGATTCATTTTCTGTATAGTTTTGAGCAATGCTTTCCATTTGGCTTTCACTGTAATAAACTTCTTCATCCGACGCCTTAACATTCTGCAGCGTCATTCCTGCTGTCATACTGATGATCAACATTGCAACCAGTATTCTCTTCATACCCTTTACTCCTCCGCCAGTGCGTTGATTGCGTCTGTAAGTTCTTTTTCAAGTAACTGGTTAATGGCCTCTTCCTTATAAATTACTGTTTCTCCATTCTCAACAGCAACCCTGGCCGTAATCTCAGCTTTACAGGTTTTAAATTTCTTTTGCTGTAAAGCTTCCTGAACAAATTTTTCCGGATTCTCCGATTCATTCGCTTCCAGATATAAGCTCTTGTAATCCGGAAATTCTACGCTTAACTGCACGGTTCCCTCCGTTTCCGTATCCATTTCGGTTTCACCGGTTTTTATTGTGATGCATTCTTCATTGAGTTCCCGTAAATCCTTCGGTGCTGATTCACTCACTGTTTCTGTATTGTTTTCGCTTTTTCCGCATCCCCAAAGCAGAGTTGTACATAACAGCATTATAAAAATATGTTTTATCTTTTTCACCATCTCTCACTGCTCCTTTTCATTTCTATTCTTCTTACTATCTATATCTAGAGAAAACAAATTTTCCCAACAAAAAATTTTTATTTCATATGCTCCGTTTACTCATAACTAGAAAATATTTTAAACTTATCTTCTACGATATCGTAGTTTTTTCCTTCTCGTACCGGTAAACATTTTCCCAGTCATCCTCTACATAAAGATCCGATCCGTCGACCCAGGCCATTCGTCCGTCATTTAATATCTCATTTGTTAAATTATTCTTCTCAGAAAAAGATGATATTTTTTCATTCGTTAAATAATACTTTTTTCCATTATAATTTACACTTGCCGGAAGCATACAATCCATATATATGTTTCCGCAGAATTTGTAAACATCATTATTTACATGAACATATTGTCTGAGCGCATCCAATTCAATATACATTTCGTATTCGCTTTGCAATAATGCGCAAGACTCAATTTTATTTCTTCGAATCAGAACTCCGCTGCCTTGCTGGGAAATAAAATTGTTTGAAATACAATTACGTAGCATATTTATTGAAAAATATATGTCTCCCTTATAAACAACTACAGATAACTCATTATTTATTTTTTCTCCATTAATAAATACATCTTTCGTATAGGAAAGCAATTCACTATTCCTACACTGTAACATATCTTCCCCCTGACTGTATATTTTATAGTTTCTTCCTATATCAATACCAATACAAATCGCTAAAAGAGTCAAAAGTATAAGAAAAATATATATCCTGCGAGACTTCAATAGATATCCTCCTATATCACAAGGCTGCCATTTGTTTCAAAAATGGCAGCCTATGAATACGCGCTCCTCCTTATTTCCAATCAATCCCTGCCTAAAAAAGAGCTATACCTCATACAATTCCTGTTTATTCCTCGCTTATATCAAGTTCTTTTTTAAAATCACTATCCGCTCCAGAATCAACAACTGCCTTATTCTCACCAAACTGTTCCTTATCGATATCCAAAGCTGTTTCACTTACACCGGATACGTCATCACTGAAAATCATTGACGGATTAGATTTACTTCCCATCGTATTAATTGTCTGAACCGTATCACCCTCAATTTCAAAAACGTTCCAGATATTTCCGGCAACATTAATTGGAACATTGTATGTCGCAAGCAATGTATTTCCGCAATACAGTTTTACTTTCGCTCCAGACATTGACAGTTCTGTTGAGGAAGCATTACTGCGGTTTGAATAATCATGTACCGCATATTTATATATGCCATCCTGCGTTTTTTTCAACGTAATTGTTTCAGGTCCATAACTTGAAGTATCATCCAAATCCAATGTTGCAACTGTCTCTCCATTGTCGAAAGCACTCATATCACTGTAGTAGACATGGAATCGTTCGCCTGTAGACAGTGGGCCGGAAAGATGCGAATCCAGATCGCTCGGTGTACTTGACCACGTCAAAACAATACGATATTCATCGTCTGAGAGAACAGGTGTGATTACCCCATCCTGATCTGCATTATCCATATTGGTACAAATCACATTCGCATATCCCGTAATGTATCCTTCTTTGCTAAATTCTGCTGTATAGCATCCTTCCAGCACTTCAAGGGAATACTGCCCATTGTCGTCTGTTACAGTCACAGCATCTGCATCCGTCTCAACCACAGTTGCAAGTGTTCCATTCTTGTTGTCCCAGCCTGGTCGAAGCCGAACAGTGACATCTGAAATTGCAGAACCTGTAAGTGCACTGCGTACCGTGCCATGAATGTAATTGCTTACTTCCGCACCAGAATCACCCCAGAGAATTACATTATCCAAATATGTAATCTGATTATTCGTTACCGTTACATCACAAATAGCAAATGGTAAATATCCCTCTTTATAAATATTAATATAATATTGTCCATCTTCCAGAACCAACTCATAATTACCGTCAGAATCAGATTTAGTTGCTGATGCATATTCAGAAAGATTTCCATCATAATCAGAGATTCTGTATGCAGATACATTCACATCATTCAGCTCAACCACCTGGTGGTCATCATCATATCCTCTGACATTGCCCATAACAATACCTGTCGATGGATTAACAGGAGAAATCGCTTCGCCTTGTGTATTCAAAGCTAACTCTACTGCTGCGCCGGCATTAACCATTCGGTATGTTAATAATTCTTTATGCGCAATATCTGTCGAAGTATCTTTTGAATTATGATCCGTTACCGTAGTTGTTGCAGTTCCAACAATAATATTCTTTACCTGTGTACCGGATAAACTCGGATTCACAGAAAAACACATTGTTGCAATACCAGACACATGCGGAGTAGCCATTGAAGTTCCGGTTTTATTTCCATATTTATTTTTAGGAAGTGTACTATATATATCTGTTCCTGGTGCTACAACATCAATCCTTTCACCATAGTTGCTCCCTCGTGCAAAGAAAAATCCATCAAATACTCGTTCACCAAACCATCCAAAAAGACCATTTTTATGACTCCCATTGGATCCAATATTTCCAACAACAATGATTCTGTCTTTGACCTCCGGAATGGTTATCCAACAAAAGAGACCACTATTTATTGCATTTGTTGTCTCGTACAACTGTGTACTTTCATTCTTTATGGAATTTCCGGCTGATTGAACAATAACAAAATCATAGCCCTTATGAAGCATTTTATCCAAGAAACTGCCCAAAATGTTCCCCTGCTCCATACTGACATCCGCATCAGGCTTTGTCAAACCCATACTAACATTTATTACTTTACAGTTTGATGTAATTAACTTTGCAAGTGCATATTTCCATTCCATATATCCTGTAAGGTTCTTATTTGAATCAGTTATTACTGAATCCGACTGTTCCCCCAATATAGAATATCCGTAAAGAGTAACCTTAGGTGCAACTCCTGCAATTCCAATCGTATTATTATAACCCGCTGCTAATATTCCAGCTACATGTGTACGCTTCAACACCCCAGTTAGTTCCCTCCGGATAATCAGAACTCCACTCTTCCGAAGCCCACTTAGAATCATTTGGAATTGCATCAAATTCTATTTCATCTACGTAATGGATCGTTATGTCATCAACAGCATTGTTTGCCTTTAATTGCTCGACTATTTCGTTCAATTCAGAAACTGTCTTAGCCTCAGAAATTTCAATTTGATAGTCGTTTGTAATTTCAATACATCCAACAATAACCCCATTGATTTCACTGACAATTTTTTCAATTTCTTCCCTTGCTGTTCCTTCCCGAGCTGTAAGTAAAATTTCATTGTCAACAAAATAATCGCCAGTTGCTTCATCCGAAACAATGTGATCATCAGAAGGCTTTCTGAAAGAAATTTCACCTGCATCCGTGGGTTCTTCTTCCGATTTCATATCTCTATCGTATTTTACAATAGCTTTAATTTCCAGTTCATTATTGTCAACAAGAATGTTTTCCGAAATTGAAATCGATTCATTCTCTACCTCTGCTGCTTCTGCGGAAGTAGAAAATCCCATTGATGTCGTTCCCAGCATCGTTAAACATAAAAACAACGATAAGAATTTTTTACCATTCTTTTTCTTCTTCAAAATCAGCACAACGATACCACTGCCTGCAAGCAACAGTAAAACAACCCAAACCGCAATATTGGTATTATCCCCCGTTGTCGGAGTAAGACTTGTCTTATCAGCTGCTTTTTCCGTCGTATCTTTATTTTCCGTTGTATTGTTTTTATTTCCACTTTCTACATCGGATTTTTTCTCCTTATCGGTGCCGCCACCTGTCGTGGTATTACCCTTATTCTCTCCGATATTTCCAGTGTTACCCGAATTGTCTCCTGTATCTGGTTTTTCTGTATTCTCTTTATTGTCATCTCCTGTATTTGGCTTGTCCTCACCGGCATCAGACTCTTCTGCCACATAGGTGACGGTCATACTTACCGTCTCACCCGCACCTAAAGACTCCACCTGTTTGGCTGCCTCCGAGCCATCCGCCAGCTTATACCCATCAGGGATCAGATTCTCCAACGACACATTGCTGACTGCAGTGTCGTTTGTGTTCGTCACCGTCAACGTTGCTGCAATTTCTTCACCCTTACTATACTCCTCTTTGTCCGTAGTCAGAGTGACTTCGAATCCATCCTGAGAATCCGATGCTGCCAGGGCAGGTACTGCCATCATCGTAATGCACAGCAACACAGTCAGGAAAAGAGCTCCACATTTCTTCCATACCTTCATAATCTTCCTCCTTTAATTTTTTATAAATCCAAGCCACATTAAAATCGCCTGGGTTTATTCTGGGTAGTTGATATGTAATTTTTTTGCCTCTAATATAGCATCCTTATTGCACTTTAAGTTGACATATATTCTTTTTCTAAGATATTAACTCTGAATTTAAATAGCGTGATACAAAAACTCCATAACTTCTGCAATATCATCAACCGATTTTATTGCACTCAAATCATACCTTATTGTACTGGAGAGATCTATTCCCATGTCAGCCCATGGATATTCATTTGGTGCAAACAGGACAAGCCGTCTACCCGTTTTATCAAGTGTTGTTACCTCTTTACTGAAGTCTTCTGTATTGCCTTCCCACACATTATATAATTCATAGATATCTTTTGGCATGTTTTCTGGATATATAGTTGGCTTGTATCCCTTTCTCGCTGCTTCTGCAGTAAGCTTGTCATAATCCTCAAAAGGATGTGCTGCTGCATCCGTAAAGAGGATAATAATATGACGTTTCTTTTCGCCCTTCTGAACAAAATCTGATTTCATTGCCATAGCAAGTGCTTCTAGCCCTGACTCAGGATCATCTCCGCCTCCATCTGCGTAAATTTCATTTAAGTATTCTTTTAAGTCCATTTTCTCATTTGGCATTGTAAAAAATTTTGACTCATTATACGCATGATTTCCATCATAATAAAAATCACGAAAAGAGATTACTTTAACACGCAGATTTTCAACTCGCCTCTTCATAGAGTTCATTTTCTCAAAAAATTCATCTAGAAAAGATATTGCTGCTGTTTGAATAATATCAATCATTCGTTCCATGCTTTTAGTTACATCAATAACAAATACAATATCTACATTGGTTTCAATTTCCGCGAGCATTTTTGGAAACAAACTGTCCATATCAGAATTCTCCTTCACTTTGATAAATATATAGTCATAGCTCTTCCTATTTTCCCAACGTTATTGATAGTATAAAATATCTTGTGTAGACGATATTCTGAAAATCGAGCTGACGACTGTTTGTGGCTACATATGCTGTTTTTATAAAAAATTTCAAAGAAATTTTCTAAATTAGCTTTCATTAATCAATACATTTCCAACTTCAGTGGTATATATTATATTTCCAACACATAATTGTTACCAATCCACAACATAGCCGATAACACGTGCAATCCATTTTTTCAACGTTTTTATGGTTAATTCATTATAGAACGTATAATCAGTATCCACTCTTATTGTATTATCTAACTCCAGCCCAATTTCATCCCAAGGAGTTTTATTCGGTGTAAATAGAATAAGTATTTTCTGCGCTCTGTTTGATGCACACCATTGATTTACCAGTAATTCCCTCAATTTTTCATATTCTTCGTCTGATTCCCAATACACACCAGAATTAGAAAGCACTACAATTATATGGTAGATCTTATTTCCAACATCACAAAAATTAGAATTCATTGCCTTCAATAGTGCTTGGATCGGCACACAGTCTGCTTTACCAGTTCCTTCTGTACTTATTTTACTTAAGCATTCACGCAGCTCTGTCTCTTCGCCAGGAACTGTATAAAACTGTGATGAACTAATTTTTCGTTTCAAAGTGCCATTAAACCACACTAATTTATATCGAATTTTTTTTATATTTTCTCTATCTCTTAACCCAAGATAATTAAGAAAACCATCCACTGAAAAATCCAAATTTTTTATGTCATCAACAACACGTGACATGTTTTCAGACGTTTCAATAACAATGACAATATCTACATTTTTAACATAAGGTCCATCTCCGACAGAGCCAAGCAAATCCATTATTTCTGAAGAATTCATCGTCCCCCTCCTTAGTTACATCAATGTCAAGAAAAAAGCTCCCTTTCCTACGTAATTGATATTTACTATTCTATTAATCGTAAGAAATAACGATTTCCCGACAGTTAATCATCAATATTTCTGCGAATCATGACCTTATGAAACCTTTCAAAATTTATCTTGCTGCCAAATACAGCAAATTCTATCTCATTGAATTCACTATCAAGTCGGCGCAACGCCTTATCAAACAATTTTGCCATGAGTTTTGGATCGTTGCTAAACGATCCACAGCCCCATATTTCCCCCACCACCTAGATTAACTGAATTCGCGAAATTTAACACAGCAACTTCACCCATCGAAGAATGCCTACTCATATCTAATGCAGAAGACAATCTGTCTTTGTTCGTTACCTGTTATTAGCTATCTTTAGTATCTCCTTAAAAATTCCAACCCTGTTCATCATTCCCCTTCGTTCACTGCTATGCCAATATTAACTTCCAAAAATAGCGCACCAATATCCTTCAATTAACGTATCAAATACATTCTGATATGGGTAACCTATTTCCGAATTATAATCATAATCTGCGGACTCGACTCGTATCACATGTTCACATTCTATTTCCATATCCACCCATGGATAAACGCTTGATGTCACAAGAAAAAGCCATCCTCTTCCGTCTTGATTCCACGTTTCCCACTCCTTATATAAATCCCCTAAGCAATGTGGTATCTGTTCTGGATAATTTACCGGAGCACAACAGTTATGATGCTTCCCCGCTAAAACCAACTTATCATAGTCTTCTAGCGGATGTGCCGGTGCATTCGTAAATAATGTAATAATGCGCCTATAGAGTTCGTGTTTCTCACAACCAGCATGCATAGCAAGCCACAATGCTTCCAAACCCGATTCTGGGACATCGCCCCCACCAGCTGCTCGGAGTGAATTAATAAACTCGAATACTTGATCCCTATCATTTGGAATTTCAAAAGACTCCGATTCACCTGCCGCGTACTTACCATCAAAATAGTAATCACGAAAATATATAATTTTAAGATAGATTCTCGATTGCCTGCCATATTGTCTCATGCACTGACTAATCATGGAATCTGTTTGAATAATTAAATCCTGCCAGAATTTAATATTATTAATAAAAGGTGAGTCCATGGTAGCATCAACGACCATAACCATATCGATATAATAAATGCTCTCCAGATTCTTCAAATTCAATAAAGCCTCTTGCATTTCCATGCTATTCCATATCCTCCTTCAAGCTGACCACACTCTTACATTTTTTATGTAGTGTCTTCATTTTTGCTCTCTCTATTCTTTTTAGTGCATGTTCAACAAAAAGCCTTGATTTTACTCACTTTGCTGAACAATTAATAAGTTACATATATCTCCAAAGTAGAGCTTTCTGGATATGAAGTGACTTCATGGAGTCCATTTCTGATGATTTTAGGTACAAGAAATAAAACGTCTTTGTTTCTTCTTATGAAGGCCTTCTTGTTTCCCAAATCCACCTACAGTAACTAACCTCTCATGTCTACCAGGATCACCATCCTCTGACGGGTCCTAAATTCCTTCGTTCTGCTTATCCATAGTTGGGTGCTCCTCACAACCTGTTATATCTTCCGAAAAATTCGTTTTACATACGGATTACAATTTTTGATTTTCTCCATTGTTGTCACAGCACCATGCCCTGGTAAAACTATTAAAGAATCCGAAAGTTTCAAAACCTTTTCCAAAGAAAAAAACATATCATTCACATTACCCCCTATAAAATCAGTTCTTCCAATAGAATCATTCGTAAGCAGATCTCCTGAAATAAGATATTTATTGGTAATAATACATACTGATCCCGGTAAATGTCCCGGTGTAGGTATCACTTTGAACTGCATTGAGTCAATTACTACCATCGAATATTCTTCCCAATAGCGTTTATGGCAACTATGCCCCCATTGCTTTTTAAATGGGAAGTCTTCATACATCATTTCCAATTTTGACATATAGATAACCGGAACTGTCTCAATTGCAGCGCACATATCATCGATACCTGATACATGATCTGCATGTGAATGGGTGATAAAAATGCTCTTCAACTTTAAACCAAACTTTTGAATATCTATTGCTATTTTTCTCCCAGCAAATCCTGGATCAATACATACTGCATTCTTAGTAAACTCATCCCAGACCAGATAACAATTTGTTCCCATGACAGGAATTTGTTTGTAATTCACTTTCATCTCCCCTACTACAAAGCCCCCCTTGGATTAATAAAATCAAATCTAAAGATGTATATCTATATGCATAACACATCTTCTGCTCTGATTTCTGGAAGATCCTGTCTCATCAATTATTCTAGGGTTTGACAACGCCTAAATGGATCAATTCCTTTTACTCTTTAAAGTATACAAGAACTCCTATTTTTTCAAATGTAGGGATCCGTAATCTTCCAAAAATTTATCTCTTATTACCCTGGCCGCTTCTTCATCTGAGGTCTTAAAATGTCTATGTTCAGGTTCTGACAACCATCTTTCAAATTCCTGCTTATCTCTAAAAGCGTTTTTATTTTGCTCCCATTCAGCCCGCCGATAATCCTGCACACAGTCTTCTCTTGTCCAGTATCCTACATAATGCCACTCATTTTTATAGTATTCGTACCATTCAATCCGAACCATAGTATTATTCACTATCACATGTTTAACCATAACATATGGTTTCGTAGCTTCCTGGAAACATCTGATTTCCCATGGTCCCTCAAAAGGATTCGGATCAATTTCTTCAAGCTCTGGAAACTGTTTCCATAATTGTTCAAATGCCTTGCTCCTGTAACGTGTCTCATTAATTATTTTCATAAATTCAAACATGATTTATTACCTCGTTTTCGTATGATTTTTCCTCAACTATTATCTAGGCAACTATCTATTGAAAAACTTTCTCCTACTGCAAAGACACCCCTGGATTGGTAAAATCAAATCCAGGGATGTACACATAACATATCTTCTGCTAATTTGTAGGAAGCCCTGATTTATCAATTATTATGGGGCTTAACAGCTCCTGAATGGAGCATCAGTTTCTTATTTATAATAAAAACAACCGTTTCTATCGCTCGGATTATTATATCCGCCGTAAGAACCACGGCAATATACTCTACCGTAGCGATCCGTGTCATTCCAATCTGCATAGACACAATCAGAACAGTTGCCTTCAAAAGTTCCTTCTGGAATCTCAATAATCTGGGTGTTCTTCATTTCTTCTTTCATCGTATTATCTCCTTTACAAAAACTATTTTTCAAAATCCGCCACACACATGACTGGATCTTCAGCAACGACCAAATTGCTTCCATCTAAACAGCAGCGATATGATATGATTTTTTTATCCGGCAAAACAATAATCGGAAAGAACAACTCTTTCTTGGATTGTGGCATTGCCTCCAATATCTTTTTAATATATATTTCATCTCCTTTTGACAGTGATGACACCCCGTAGAAATGAGTATGAAACAGTCCATAAAATTCAATTCCACTTTCACTCCATTCCACAAGACAACTATTAAGCATTGTAACATTTGGCGTATAATGGCATCTTCTAAAATCATCATCTTTTCCACCATCAAACACAACCTTTGTAACAGTGCCGTCCTGCCCACCTAACATCCCGCCTGTCTCCGGCATATGAGTTGGAACATTCTCGAGTATTTTTTTATAAACAGATTTGACCATTTTCATTTCTATATCATCTCCAAAGAAGAACCATTCTCATAACTAATAGGTTAACGAAAAATGCGCAGTTCCACCCATACTATTAACTGAAAACAAAACTGAACGGTATACAAAATGTCCTCTATTTACCGCAAGTTCGAAAAGCCTTTTTATATTCTGCATATTAATAATAACCTGACTATCGTTTCCGATGAATCGAAAACTTATATTAGTTTTTCTCTGCCGCAATCCAACAGTTATAACAGATATGCACTCTTGCTCATTTATACAGCAGCACTTATTTTTCTTATAAAACTCTTTCGTACTGTCTGATGCAACCGGAATACTTGGATCATTCCATTGATGATCTTTTCGCACAAGGCTATCATCAAGGAAGAAATAGTCAAAGGTATCGATTTCTTTTTCCTTGGTACAAATATCCCATGTCACATCCAAATGATAATATTTTCTATCTAGCTCAACAATATTCCATGCATGCGCACCAAATGTGCCATCAAGACTGCTATATCCTGTGACTATCCCACAGGGTATCCCTAAACGATTAAGCACATTGGCAAACGCTAGTGCAAACCCTTCGCAGACTGACTTTCTGTACATGAAAACACTAATTGCGCTATGATACCTCAAATCAGATTCAAGATTGTAAGCATATTCAAAATTCTTAACAAAATACGCGTAGACACTTTTAACAGCATCATAAACGCTTTTTTCTTTCCGGGCCATACTCATTATTTCAGTAATTTCTGGTATTACCTGTATATCTATCGCAATCCGCCCGTTTTCGAACTCATCACACATCTCAAATTCAATTCTGCTGCCCCAAACGCCACTACGCATACGTATTTGATTTTGATTGTACATGTAACCCGACTTCGATTCGCTTAATACTTTTTTGTATAAGGTCAACGCTTTTTCCGAGTCAATAGCAGGAAGTTCCGCATGGACATCATAATTTTGAATCGCAATCCATATATTTTTATATGCCTGTAATTCAATATCAGAAAAGGAATATATACTCATACCGAACACTCCATTTTTATTGAGAATGTTTGCGGTCACCCTCCAATGCGTCGATGGTGCCGGTTACCTCTCCAACATTCCCACAATGATCGCATGTAAACTGTCCGTTTCCAGAATAACATGTCAGCTTGTGGCATTTGCCGCAACGGACAAACATTCTATTGCCACAATAAGGACACTTGTACTGCGGACCTGTTCTCGAATTAGAAATATCTATCTTTGCTATTCCACTTACCGACGAACCAACGCCATCAGAAGGAACCTCTTTCAATCCATATGAAAGAACCCAAACCCCATCATATGCGTAATCATATCTTGCATAATAAGTCTTATGTGCAGATACACAATTTACCGGTAATATAACTGCCTCATTTCTAGCCATTTATCAACCCACCTTTAAAACAACTGAAAATACCAGGAAAATTATTCCCATCAAAAAACAAGAAGATCTTAATTTTCCCATTGTTGTCATTGCTTCTGAATCCTTGTTTGTTATTGTCATAACAATACTAAGTGCAATATTTACAACTGCAAAAACAATCCAAATACATCCAAATCTGGAACAAACCTTTGACAATGCAGCATAACCCTTAAGGCATTCCTTTTTGGATAAACCAGATACACAGAACCAATAAACCAAAACAAACACCACGCTTGAAACTTTGCAAGTTTTCAACTGTGCACTGCAAGAAGTATACACCTGTCCGCTGGATATATTTTTATTACTCATCAATATGCCAGCATAAAAAACAAGTGTCACTACTATTGCGATAATTGATGTAACATAAATCATTACTGAAAAAAAACTAATCATTTTGTCCTCCCGATCTTCCTGGCTATATAATCTACTAATTGATTTATATTTTTAGCTGCCTGCCTCCAAAACAGCTTACAATTATTCTTGAAGTTTCCAAATCCATTGGCGACATTATTCTTTGAAATAGCAAGATTTTTCGTTCTGTTTTCATATCCGCCTTTAAAGTTACTTCCAATCTGCTTAAACATCCCTGATGTACTCTTCATAGCTTCTTTTTTATTTTCCATAAGCAGTCCCAAATGGGCCAGCACGGAATGATCTTTGCTTTTTGTTGTGAAGCTTACATTTCGTACAATATTATTCTTGTATTCTAATGTATTTTCCCTTAAATGTTCCGAAACATTTTCAGTAACATCTGTCACATTATCTACAACAGAAATATTCTTAATATTAGTGCCAATATACTTTAGTGTAATATTTCCTTGGCAGACATTAAGCCCTGCAATCGCAACAGCTAAAATCATAGCAACAATACAAGCAGCTGCAATTCCTTTTATTCCCTTAGCAAAGGCATCGATTGAATGTTCGATCTTTTCCTGTTGCTTTATTGCTTCCTGACGAAGCTGCTCCAATCTTCTTTGGCGTGCTTGTTCTTTGTGATATTTTTCAAGTTCCTGTTTTGCTTGATTCAACTGATGCTCAGAGGCCGGTTCTCCACAGCATAGGCATTCAGTCGGTTGTGATTCGTCATTATATTCGTTCTCATATCCACAAGATTCACAAACCCAGTTCAAACAAATTTACTCCTTTCTCCGAGTATGGTGTTATATAGCATTATTCCTGACCATTAACGCCATAGCCATATACATCTTTTGCTTTTCCACCGCCACCACCGCTGCTGACAGTGCGAAATACACCCGATTCTCCACAATGTGCACATACAACCTCTCGTCCATCATGATCATCCCCATCATAGCAAGTACTTTTGCCACAATTCCAACACTTAAACGTGTACTTCTGACCACAATGCGGACATTTATACTGAGGACCTGTTCTAACCGAGTCCAACTTCACAGCAACAGCATTGCCTGCGCCGCCAGAAGAACGCGGTAACTCTTTTTTTCCATATGTTAAAACCCACTTTCCGTCAAAAGCTTTATAATACATCATGTAAAAATCCCGTGATGTTTTCCCGCATTTAGCAGGGATACAGACTGCATCTGTAATTGCCATTTTTTTCATCCTCCTTCAATAATTCCGGGGGAAACGTTTAAACGTTTCCCTCGGAATAGTTTCGTAGTTATTCAGTTCTTAACATAGCCAAGTTTTGCAGCAAGATTAAGATCCATGATCTGTTCTCTGCCATTTTCAAAAGTAAGAACAACTTTACGAGGATTTTTTTCATGGATTCTTGCACGCTTGACACCATTTCCAACTGTCAGTCCAGATGAACCCACCTTTTCTTGTTCCTCATCTAACTTTTGCTGATATTCTTCTGAGACTTTTCTCCGTCGTTCTTCTTCCTCTGTCTTTTGACGCTCAATTTCAAGCTGCCTTTGATGCTCTTCCGCCTCTCGCTTCTTCTGCTCTTCTTCAGCATTTTTCTTGCCCATTTCAGGTTTTAAAATCTGAAGTAATCTCTTATGGACCTCAGCCATAGCAGGACGTTTAGAAGGTCCACACTCAAGCATATCAGAAATCAGGGCTCTGAACTCTGGTTCAATTTCTGAAGCAATCTGTGGAGTCTTTCCTGTATTAAACTCTTGCCAAGGCTGTGCTTTCGTGCAGATAGGTGGCTTGCCACCCTTCGCACAATACTGATGGAATACAATTCCCAATGAGAATACGTCAGCCTTACAAGAAATATATTTTTTGTATGGATTCGGTGAAACACCCGATGCTGCAGCCTTTGAATAAAGTGCAACTTCAGGACTCCACCAAAAGTCTTTAGACATAATCGTTTCCGGAGGATCATTTTCAAAGAAAGAATCTGAAAAATCAATCAGTTTAGTTACCAGGTTCTTGCTTCCAGCCACTCTTGAAATGAGAATATTTCTTGGATCCAAATCACCATGAACAATCCCTTTTTTATGTAAATCAGCAAGACTCATGGCAACTGTTAACATAACTCTTGCTTTATCTTCCTTAGACTCTTTATAGATTTCATCATAGGGAATACTCGTAACATCAATCAAGTTTGCTACTTCATAATAGCAAGGGCCTTCTCTGAAATATTCGATTGGTTTTACAGTAGTTCCTGTTCCAGAGCCCGGAATCGCACGAATAATCTCCTGACGGCGTCTGTACCAATCATTACAGATATCAATCTTTTGCTGTTTAAATGCTCCCTTAAAATTATCTGAATCTGGGTAGCGAGGAAAGGCTAATCTCTTAATAAAATATTCTTTTCCACCTTTCTTAGCAATGTTACACTGTCCACCGCCGCCTTTTGATTTCCATTGTGTTTCATCAACGGTATATCCATGTAGTGTCTGCATTTTAAACTGCCCCTTTCTCCATAATATTTTTAAACAACTGATAATCCGGACTGTATTTATTCCAAATTTTCAAAACATTCATCTGCGCTTTTTCCAACTTGTCATCAATTTCAGACATCACTCGCTTTGCTTCAACAAACGAAATAAGTCTGTCCATCGAAACATTTGTTCCCGCAAAAATACTCTTTAACGTGGATACATCCAGTCTAAAAAAACTATCCAGCAATTCTTTCTCATGCAGTGAGTAAAACTGTTCTGGTACAACAGCCTTTCTTTTTTCTCTCTCAATCATGTACTTCTGCTGAATAACCTGCATACCATTACTCATTTTTCTGTAGGAATCAATTTTCTGAGCAGTTAATTCGGTAATATACCTACAATGCAACGGATCATTCATTGCTTCAGCAACTACTTCTGAGAAACCACGCGAATAGGAAATCTCCTGTCGCTCTCTTTCGAATCTATCTGTTGAAAAATAAGCCTGTGACCACAAATCTTCAAATAACGGACTGTCATTTTCGAGAATCGACACAAGAGTTTCTATGCTTCGCATCTGCGACTGAACAAATTCTGTCACATCAGCGTCAGCCAATGTATTTTTCATCCCGAGTCGTTGGAAATCTGGCAGCTTAAGTAATTGAATACAAGCATTCAGTGGCTGAACATATGTAGACGGCTTTAAGTAATTGTAGTTTTTCTTAACTGCTCCTCTTGTTCTAGTTGAGAAGAAATCTATCATAGACGAAGTGCTACCTATCACATCTTGATTTATGCGTCTCCATCTTAAGTAGTCACGAACAATCATTTCAACACAGATTTCTTTCATCTCTATCAGCTGTTTATCTAATGATTCTAGTTCAGCAACACACTCCACATCAACTTGCTCATCAATTGCCTTTATACTCTCCTGATAGTCTGCGTAACAGGGTAAAGTACCGATATATGAGCACAACATTGTCGGAGTTTTTTTGATAAGCGCATCTGTAACACTTGCTCTTAGATCAGCAGTTACTTTATTTTCAAACAATCTGCATTTTTTTGCTGCAGAATCCTTCTCATTCCGCCAATTCTTTTGCACCTTTAATGCATCATTCATCTGAATTGCAAGTTGTCCAAATTGCTCCATACGAACAGCAAAAGTTTCCCTAAGCTCATTCGTCGAATTAATTTTATATATAGTACCAGCCATAGTAGTATCATCGCCAATTGACTGATAAACAGAATCACGCACACTATTTGCAAAAGCCTCACCCAAATTATCTGATGTTACATTTGGAACGCACGACAGTATGGTCTGAAGAACCAGCCATTCAAAATGTAGCGGGGATGGCAAATAGTCAAAGCAACCATCCGAACAGCAGAACACAATTCCTGGTTCATCCATTTCGAAGATTGAATAATTCAATCTAAATGCATTGCCTGCTGAAATACAATTATTCATTTCAGAAGCACTGTTCATTTCCCTATCAGCATTCACCGCATCATCGAGACTCAACAACTGAAGTCCTTTTGTTGGAGACAAAACATACACTCTGGAATCTCCAGCCCAAATGGCAAGGATTTTCAGCTTTTCACTATCTTGAAAATACAAAGCAGAGGCTAATGTAGTTGGGAATATTTTCAAAGCCTTTTTTCTTGTCAGCATCGGATCAATTCCCAGTTTTGTCATTTTCGTTGATAATGCAGTTTTAATAGTACTCTTTAATTCTTCAATTACAGCTTGCAAAGCAATTACTGAATTGCCATTAGAAAATAGAATATTTGCTATTCTTTCATAGTTAACATCATAAAAGTCTGTTACGCTATCTGCTACAACTCTGGATCCCAGATAGCCACTTGTTCTCATTACTACTGTCCCAGCTTCCTCAACCTTATGTTTTGTTGATCCCGCACCACCTAAACCATCACATACTACAGAAAATCTTATATTTGAGACCGGAGGTGCATCTTCGCATCCAGCAGTTTTATTTCCTTTTTGGAAACTAAATGGAAACATCATTCATACCTTCCTTTCAAGCTCAAAATCGCTCACATTGAATAGGCAATAAGAGTGTAAACCTCATTCATCTCAAGTTCACTGCCGCCTTGACCTGCCTCGATATCTTTTCTAATAACATGAGACAAGTTGACTTCCATATCACACCAAGGATAATCATTTGGTGCAAATAAAACAATTCTTCTGCCATCTGCATCAAGCTTAGTATTTTCGCCATCACAGCCTAACGCATCCTGATTCATTGCATTGCCTTCCCACGCATTATAAAATTCGCTGATATTCTTCGGCATGTTTTTGGGATACATAGTAGGCTTGCATCCCTTCTTTGCCGCTTCTGCTGTGAGCTCGTCATAATCCTCGAAGGGATGTGCCGCCGCATCAGTAAACAGAACAATAATATGACGTTTTTTTTCACCTTCCTGCACAAAATCAGATCTCATAGCCATAGTCAATGCTTCCAGACCAGATTCCGGATCATCTCCACCACCAGCTTCATGAATACCATTTACAAAATCACGGAATTCTTCCTTCTCTTCCGGAAGTTCAAAGAACTTAGACTCATCATAAGCGTAGTTTCCGTCATAATAAAAATCACGGAACCAAACAACCTTAATACGAAGATTGTTAATGCTTCTCTTAGCCTCATCCATAAAATCATATAACTTGTCCTGGAAAGAAAGCGCAGACTCTTTTACCATGTCGATAGTTGTCTGCATACTTCTTGTTGCGTCGATAACAAAAACGATATCAACATTAGTTGCAATTCCTTCCTCACCTTCGCCCATTGAACCGAGCATTTCCTGCATGTTTGTCATAATAGTATCCTCCTGTTTTCTTTTTTATTTATGCAATAGAATTTGCGATTAACGCAATAACATCATCCAGCTCCAGATCACGTCCGCCGTTACCCTTGTCCATATCCTTACGTATTGTATTTTCTAATTGATATTCCATCTCTCCCCAAGGGTACATACTAGGTGCAAACAGAACGAGTCTCTTCGCATCCTTTGCCATCTGAACCCCGAGATTACGTGTTGAACCCAGAGAATCCTGTCCCTTACCCCATGCTTCATACAGATCTCCGAGATTTTTAAACATATTGGACGGATAATTACTGGGAACCCCATCTTCCTGCTGCTCTAAGGGATGCGCCGAAGCATCTGTAAACAGAACGATTACATGACGCTTTTTATCGCCATCTTTAACAAAGTCAGAACGAAGTGCCAGTGCTAACGCTTCCAATCCGCTTTCCGGCTCGTCGCCTCCGCCACCGGCCTTAATTTTGGAAACAAAATTATAAAACTCCTGTTTCTCCTCCGGAAGAATAAAAAATCGAGATTCTTCCATGGCATATTTGTCATCTACATAATAGTCACGAAAAACAATTACCTTAATTCTCAGATTCTTAATAATCCTTCGATTCTCTTTCAGCCCTTTCTCCAGCTCTTCTCTGAAAGAAAGAGTCAGACTCTTTACCTTATCAATAAGGGGCTGCATGCTTTCCGTTGCATCAATAGCAAACACAATATCTACATTCGTATCAATATCCACGTTTGATGCCCCAAGCATTTCTTGAAATAAACCATCCATATCAGATTTCTCCTTTGTTTTGATAATTATATAATCGTAGGTCTGCTTATTTTCCCTACAATATTTTTAAAAATTTTGTTACAGTCTGCAAAATAATATATATGATCCCCCTGTCGAACTCCCAATCTTCTTTTGCTTTCTGTACAAATCATCACTCTAATGATTCTTCTTGAAGTTTTTCATAATCTTCTTTTTCTCTTTTGATAATCTGACTTAATGTAAACGCCAAGACACCGTCAGCAACTCCAATGGCGAAAAAAAGTAACCCTAAAAATTCCATTCCTTCGCCAATCAGCAAAAAAAGTACCGCAAGAACAGCAAGTGTTATTGCCGAATATTGTTCTAATTTTTGCTGTTTTATTTTAGATTCAATTTCATTGTTCCAGTCATCAAGATTGCGAAACTTAAACCCACACTCATTACATATCCAATAAAGCTTATTGTCAGTATGAATTGATGTTCTCTGCTTTTGTCCTAAGCCCCCGCATAAGAGTCCTACAGGTCCAAACAGCAACCAGCCCAAACAGCCTTTACCACTAGAATAGCCGCCACCAGAGGTCTGAACTGATGTGGTCGTTTCACTCAATGGATGTAGACTGTGTTCTCCGCATCTTGGACACCGTACTATTTTTCTTTTTCGCTTTGTTATAACATCTGGCATTTCATCATAATGAAGCATAGCCTCAGTAATGGGATTATGTGTGATTTCATCATGCTCATTTATCTTTTTCCCACACCCACTGCAGTATCTTGCATCATCATCTATTGCTCTCCCGCAAAAGGGGCATAACTTCATGCACATTTTCCCCCTTATTATCTATATCCTCGTGAATAAACTTTTCCCAACAAAAATTTTAATTTTTTCTGCATCATCCATTTTTGTTGTCAATTTTTTCTTATTATCATCGTATATTTTTCTTTATTTCATCTATTTTCACAAAGATTTTATCATATTATACCAATAAATGCAATATGCATTATTAGTTGGTTGTTTCATATTTTTTATCCCTTTATAATGTACAAATTACATTTATTACGGAGGTTCCTCATGCAGCCGGAAATCAACTATACAATGGTCGGACAACGGATTCGTACTGCTCGCCTGCAAAAGAAGCTCAGTCAGGCTGAGCTTGGAAGCCTGGTCGGTTGTTCGAATAATCATATCAGTCACATCGAAACCGCACAGACAAAAGTTTCTCTTTCCATGCTCTCCAAACTGGCGCTTGCTCTGGATCAGGATCTTGATTATTTTCTTCTTGATACCCAATATGCCAAGCGTGATCGCCTGATTGATGAAGAAATTGCGGAAAAACTCAGCCGTTGTAATACCTCCACGCTGTTGACTGTAAATCAAATGCTGGATCTGCTTCTCAAACAGCAGGAGATGAATGATTTGGAGAAAAATTTGTAAATAATTTTGATAGTTCTCTCAATTCTCATGTAATATCTTTTTTGTATATTACATGAGATTTTTTTCGGTTCTCATAAGAAAAATTGTATCATATCTCATATTTTTTCCTATACTCGCTGCACAATCTGCACTTTTTTCGTAATAATCAACATTTTTCTGCATTTTTTCCATATTCGCTCCCATTTTTCTGCGCAAAAAAAATACTACACCTTTCCCGTGCAGTATTTTTCCCCTGTTCTATCCCTATTCTGTTTCTACCTCACCCACCTCTTCACCCATTCCACATACGCCTCTTCTGTCTTTTTCCAGTAACTCCTGCTGATATCCACAATTTTTCCGTTTTCCAGCAGCATTTTCTTTTTCGTACATTCCTTCACATAAGAAAAATTGACCAGAAAACTGGTATGGCATCGCACAAAGTCTTCGCTGGCGATTCTTTCTTCTATCTCTGGGATTTTATCATCCACCGTATATTCTTTTTCCGTTGTAGCCACATACGTGACTCGCTTGTCCCGCTCAAAATACAGAATATCATCCAGTTTCAGATTTGCTTTCACGCCTCCGTGGCATTGAAGAACAATTCTCCTGTTCTGTTTCCGCAGCTGCTCTATCGCCTTTTCCAGCACGGCTGGCAGTTTTTCCTCGAATTTTTCTTTTACGATATAGTAAACATGATGCGTCTCATAGACGTCCATAGCGTACGACCAGTAATTGGTCAGATAGATAATCTGGCATTCCGGCCATTTCCGGTTCACTTCCATGGCCAGGTCTATTCCGCTCTCTCCCGGCATTTCTATATCCATAAACAGAATATGCATTTTGGGATGTTCTTCTTTCCGAAGTTCACTGCCATTCTGAAAGAAATACATCTCCACTTTTTTCTGCATCTGTTCGGCACAGCGCTTTACGGTATCTCCCGCTTTTTCCAGCCATTCCGGCTTGTCGTCGCAAATTCCTATTCTTAAATCCATTCTCGTTTTCTCCAGTCCTGCTGCATATGCTGTTGGTTATTTCTTTAAAGAATGACCTGTCTGGACAAAATAACCGTCAGGCCGATTTCGCCGGTCTTTTCTTTTTTCTCCTGCATTTTTCCATTATACTTTTTCAAAAGTCCGCGGAACAGTTTCCGGCTCATCGGATTCTGGCGTCTGGAAGAGGTAAGACATTCCAGAATCAACTGATTTTTTACGCCTGTTATCTTCAGCTGGATCTCGCCCTGTTCTTCTTTCTTTACAAGCGTTTCGCCCCAGTTCAGAATTCCAATCAGGATTTTTGCCAGATCTTTTTCTGCAATCTCTCCTCTGTCATATCCCGCTATCTGGTAATGAAGTTCAATTTTCTTCTTCTCCAGATTGGATTTCCACGCGCACAAAACCGCATCTATCATTCGGTCCTTGCAATAAATGCCCTGCCGCACCTGACTGCTGATTGTTTTCAGGTTCTCTGCATACTGTTTCAGCGTTTCTCCCGATATCTCACCGGCTCCAGCCATAATTTTTTCCATCTGTTCCGAAATGGTCTGCTGGTATTGTTCCATCTGCGGAATCTGTTCTGTCAGAATCTGATAATGGTATTCTGCCATTTTCTGCTGTTCCGACAGAAATTCATAATCCGCCAGCACCTGATGCTGACGCCGCAGTACGCTTAAGATACTGAATATCATGATCAGAATAATCATAATATCATCCAGAAACATAACCTGTGTATCCGTCAATCCACTTGGCACATAATACATGACGGGAAGGAAATATACAAGTACCCAGATGATTTTCAGATATCTTGCTTCGAAATCCCGATATCCTTTCAGAACCTTGATGATTGTTTTTTTCTCCAGCCGGTAAAACAGATATTCCAGAACGGGAATCATCAAATCCCATGGCTCTGCTGGACATTTCAGAACATAAAGCTGGCGTCCTGCCAGAAGATCCACAATGCAGATTGATGGATAATGAATCATCGCCGTCACAATATCTGCCAGCATTCCGCCCAGCACAACCTTCGGAAGACTGCCTTCAAAGCTGTAGTAAAAGAGAACCGTATTTGCGATCATAATCAGGACGGAAAGAAACATCATCAGGATTTCCCACCAGCTCTCATTTCCATAGTATCCCCGCAGAATGATATCGCTGATGCCGCCGATCAGAATCACCCGCAAAAGCTGCCAGATCATCAACGGCTTCATGCTGTGTTTTTTCCGCATAAACATAGAAAACAGGTGAATGCCCAGAAACGCCTGCGGAACCAGATACAGCCAGCAGCGGATGCAGATCCGGATCAGTTCACTTAAGTTAGGATCTTTCATTCTGTTTTCCTCTTTTCTGTCAGATGTTCGAGCGGAAAAACAAATTTCTGATCCAGACTGTGATTTTCTTTATCCCACAAAGTTTTGCTGGTTCCATGATATTTTTCCACAATTGCATGAATAATCGTTGTTCCCACGCCGTGCTCCGCTCCGTCTGTTTTCCAGGTCTTAAAACTGAAAACCTCATTGCTGGCAAGCGCATTCTTCAATTCTACCGTGCAGGAACGGGAATCTTCTTCTATGTAAAAAGAAATCTCTTTTCTTTCATTTTCCGGAATTCTTCCATTTGCCTCGATGGCGTTATCCAGCAGATTGTGTAAAAATCCGATTCGTTCCACAGGCATCATCCATTCCATGCAGATTTTTGATACCTGAATCTGAAAGGGAATCTCTTTTTCTGTACAGACCTGTTTCTCCATCATCAGAAACGCATCTGTGATCTCATCCCGGCAGAAGGCTCCTCTCTGTATTTTCCGGTATTCTTCCGTCAGCTGATCCGCATATTTTCTGAGTTCCTGATCTGGATCTTTCTGCTTCTCGATCAGATACTCCAGCATCTGTACATGGCTCAGCAGATCATGACGGAATTTTCTCGTCACATCCATTCTCTGCTGGATAATCTCATAAATCTCCTGAGAGGAATCCATATAGCTTTCCAGAATTTCTTTTTCCTGCTCTTTCTGACGGATTCCCGAAATCAGATAGCCCAGCGCGGCTGCCAGAAAAAATCCCAGCAAAATCCCCAGTGTTTCTCTCATATTCCCGTCCTCATCTGTTCTTTCTCCGTTGCGTAAGAGAGTCCCATGCCGTTTAAAATAGTTTATGGCATTGGGACTCTTCTTTCCTCTTTATTTGCAGGATTTTATTCCCCGCAGATCCGCAGAATCGCCTCCGCGAAGATTACAACGCATTCTTTCAGGCATTCGATTTCCACGAACTCGTCTGCTCCGTGCATACGGTTATCAACTTCAAGATCCGCGCATCCAAACGCAACGCCGTTTTTCAGATGATGCACATACGTTCCGCCGCCGATCGCAAATGGTTTGCCTGGTTTTCCGGTAACGTCGGTGTAGCACTGCAGCAGTGTCTGAACGAACGGGCTGTCCGCCGGAACGTGGTGTGGCGGGAACATGGCACTGCCTTCCATGGAGAAGCCGCCTTTTTTCATGTTCTGCCCGGCGGTATCGTACAGGTTTTCTTTTGTCGCACAGATCGGGGCGCGGCAGTCGTAGGAACCGGTCAGGGTTTTGCCGTCGTAGTTCATGAGGTCGAGGCTTAAGGTAAGCTCGCCGGACTCTTCGTCTGACATGGCGACACCGAGGCCTGCGCCTTTGCCGTCGCCGTGCGGGTAAACTTTGGCAAGGAAGCTGATGTCGTTTTTCAGTTCGCTCTCTTCCATCGGAACAGATGCGAGAAGCTGCAGCAGTGCAGTCAGTGCATTGTTTCCCATTTCCGGGGTGGATGCGTGGGCGAAGGCACCGCAGGCGGTGATTTTTACATTTCCGTTTTCGGTATCTTCCAGAAGGAAGGAAACGCCGGTCTTCTGCTCCACTTCGTCAGCGCAGGTTTTCAGGTCTTCTTTTGCCATTCCGGCAAGCTCTGCATATGCTTTTCCCGGTACGACATTCAGTTTTGTGCCGGCCTGTAAGGACACGAGGCGCACACCTGTCGTTCCGGCATCGGAGGTTTTCTCGAAATGGCCGCGCATGCCGCCTTTCTCAATGTTGATGACCGGAAATTCGGCATCCGGGGAGAAGGTGCATGGTGCTTCCACTTCTTTCTTATAATAATATTCAAGGTCAGAGCTTCCGCACTCCTCATCGGAACCGAGGACAAGGCGGACGTTTTTCTTTAATGGGTAACCGAGTTCTTTGACGGCGCGCATTGCGTAGATGGCTGCGATGGCCGGGCCTTTGTCGTCTGCGGTTCCGCGGCCGAACATTTTTCCGTCTTTGACAAGCGGAGTGAACGGATCAGTCTCCTGCCATCCTTCGCCTGCCGGTACGACATCGAGGTGGGCGAGGATATCAAGTCCTTTTTCTTCTTTATTAAAGTCGGCTGCAATCGCGTAATTGTCGTAGTTGGTTACAGCAAAACCGTATTTTTCCAGAATCCCAATTCCCTGTGCCAGTGCTTCCGCCGCCGGTGCGCCGAATGGTTTCCCTGGCTCTGCCACCTGTTTTTCACTTGGAATCCGGATTAGGCTTTTCAGGTCTTCGATCATTTCGGATTCGTGGTTTTCAATATATGTTCTTAATTCTTCTTTCCGCATCGTAAATATTCTCCTTTTTTCTTCTCTGGTGCCCGCCGCCATACTTTCCGGCGATGCGCCGCTTTTCCTCTATCATAACGCAGAAAGAGCAGAAAATCCACATTTTCTGCTCTTTTGCCAAATAATCATTTGTTTTTGTCCAAATTGACTGTAATTTCATAATAATCACACGGATGCGCCGTAAGCCCCGTCACGCCCTCGCCGGATACCATCGACATTTTGAGGTGCGATGCAAAGAAAAGCATGTGGTCATCCAGCAGCGTCTGCGTCATCTCGATGGCCAGTTCGGTTCGTTTTTCGGTGTCAAATTCGCCGCTTAGCTGCTGTTCCAGTTTCTCCAGTGTTTCGCTGTAATAGCCGCCGCGGTTCTTGGAGGAATCCTGCAGGCAGTGCGTTGTAAAGAAATACTCGGGATCGCCTGTCGGTGCGCTGACAAATGCGCTGACATAAACATCCCAGTTCCCTTTTTTCAGCAGTTCCAGATGATTTGCCGTGCACTGGATCTGTACTTCAATTCCGATTTTCTTCAGCGATGCCTGTGCACTCTCCGCCAGCAGCGGCAGTTCCTGGCGGCTCGGATACGTGAGCCAGCAGATGGTCAGGCGTTTTCCGTCTTTTTCCACGTAGCCGTCGCCGTCCTCATCGGTCCATCCTGCTTCGGCGAGCAGTTCTCTGGAGTGATCGAGATCGTAGGACTCCTCCTGTACTTGGCTGTCGCCGAATGCAAAGTACGAGGGGAACGGCCCCTCCGCCACGCTGCCGTTTCCTTCCATCAGCGTGTTCACAAAGCCCTCCCGGTCGATCGCGCCGATGACTGCCTCGCGCACGCGGTCGTCCTGCAGCGCCTCGGATGATCCGTTGAACTGTCCGAAGAAGGTACGCGACGTATCCGCCGAAGAAATCGTGTATGGTTCATCGCGGAACAGGATCAGATTGGAATACGGCAGGCCGTACGCCGCATCGAGTTCGCCTGACTGCAGTGCCATCGTCATCGTATCGCCGTCGCGGATCGTTTTTACTTCAATCCGGTCAAGCTTTGGCGTTCCGTTCCAGTAATTGTCATTTTTTACAAGCGTCAGTCCCTGATCCGTCTCCACCTGTACTGCGCGGTACGGGCCGGTTCCGGCGACATTGCCTTCATCCGTCACACCTGCCTGCATATCAATGATGCATCCATATGGGTCAGACAGATAATTCAGAAGCGCCGGGACAGGCTGTTCGGTGTGAATCGTTACGATCAGGCCGTCTGCCTCGATGCTCTCAATTTTCAGATCCCCGCGTGCACGGTCATGTACTGCGATCAGATCCTCGAGACATTCTTTGACCGCCTCCGCGTCGAAAGTGCGCCCACTCGTAAAGGAGATGCCTTCATGCAGTGTAATCCGCCATGTTGTATCGTCCACAAGCTCATAGCTTTCTGCCAGCCATGGCTCGATCTCCATAGAATCGGAATAATGAAACAGCGTCTCACCGATCCCATAGCGGATACACGCCCAGCCGGAATAGCCGTTGTGCGGGTTGACATCGGACTCGTCGTTTTCGGCGTTGAATGTCGTGTCGCCGTATACGAAAACTTTTTCATCTGTACCATCTGCCGCTGTGCTCTGACAACCGGAAAGCAGTACCACCGCCAGAATGCCGCACAAAACATATGCAATTTTTTTCCTTCTGCCGTTCTTTCTCTGCATTCTGTACTTCTCCTGTTTTCGCAAATGGCACCACCATTTCCGCTGTCTGATTTTCTGTTTCAACAGTTTTCTCACAGACTATACTCCATCAACAGTTTCGTGTATTCCTCTTTCGGGTACTCCAATACCTCCCGCGTCTCCCCCTGCTCCACGATTTTTCCCTGCCGCATGACAATCACACGGCTGCAGAGTTCCCGCACCAGCGCAAGGTCGTGGCCGATCCACAGCATCGCGAGTCCTTCTTCCCGCTGCAGTTTTTTCAGCAGTTGAACGATCTGCGCCTGTACCGCCGCATCGAGCGCACTCGTTGCCTCGTCGCAGATCAGAAAAGACGGCTGCACAGCAAGAGCCCGCGCAATTGCGGCTCTCTGGCACTCTCCGCCGCTCGTCTCGCGGGGATAGCGTTTCGCCGTTTCCGGGGCAAGCTCCACTTTTTCCAGCAGTTCCGGCAGACGAAGACAGGCTTCTTTCCGGCTCATTCCCTGATTCCGAAAAGCTTCCAGAATCCCGGTTTCGAGCGTCTGCATTGGATCGAAGGAATCCTGCGGGGTCTGGAAGACCATCTGTATTTTCCGGTAAACTTCGCGCTGCCGCCTGCCTTTTCTTCCGAGGATTTCCTCGCCTTCCAACAGAACGCTGCCTGCATCCGCCTGGACCAATCCGGTGATCAGACGGGCCGTCGTGCTTTTTCCGCATCCGCTCTCCCCGATCAGGCCAAGACATTCCCCCGCATCCAGTGTGAAGCTGATGCCGTCCACGGCGGCAAATTCCGTTTCCCGGCCGGTTCCAGCAAAGTTTTTGCTTAAGTTGTTTACTTCCAGCATGTTATGATTATGCATCGTTCTTCCCTCTTCCCGGCACAGCCGCAAGGAGATTTTTTGTATATTCGTCCTTTGGGTGATCGAAAACCGTCCTTGTCTCCCCCTGCTCCACGATGTTTCCATCCTTCAAAACAGCAACCCGGTCTGCCATCTGCTCGAGAACCGCAAGATTGTGCGTCACCAGCACCATCCCCGTCTGCTCTTTCTGCTGCAACGCCTGAAGCTCCCGCAGCACCTGCGCCTGCGAAACCACATCGAGTGCACTCGTCGGCTCGTCCGCCAGAAGAAGCGACGGATGCAGCAGCATTGCGAGCGCAATCCCGACGCGCTGGTTCATGCCGCCGGAGAGCGACGATGGATAGCTGTTCCAGATCGTCTCGCCATCCGAAAGCCCCATATCCGCAAATCGCTGAAGCGTCATATCTTTGATTTCTCTGCGGCTTTTTCTGCCAGACATTCCCCCGGAAATCGGGGTGATGAATCCGCAGCGTTTCTCATGGGCGCGCACGCTTTCACAGATCTGTGCTCCGATTTTCCGGGTCGGACAGAGTGATGCCCCTGTATTCTGGAAAATCATACCAATTTCTGAACCGCACAGACTCCGCAGCTTCTTTTCGGACATGCCCGTCAGCTCCTCTCCGCGAAATGTGATCTGCCCGCCGGTGATGGAACCATTCTTTCCCATCAGCCGCAGGATCGCTCGCAGCAAGGTACTTTTTCCACTGCCCGACTCCCCGGCGATGCCGACGGTTTCTCCTTTTTCGACGGAAAAACAGATGTCATCTAAAATTTGCTCCCCCTCATAGCAGACAGAAAGGCCGCTGATTTCCAGCAGTTTTTCGCTCATGTTTTTGCTCCCTTTGTTTCCATTTTCGTTTGCCCCTTATCCCTGCTCCACCGTTTTCCGTACCGCCTCACCAAGCAGATTGCAGACAAGAACGGTCAGAAAAATCGCCAGTCCCGGCGCCAGAATGACCCAGGGCGCGGTCTGCAGCATACTTCTTCCATTGCTCATCATCGCTCCCCACTCCGCCGACGGCGCTTCCGCACCAAGGCCGAGGAAGGACAGACCAGAGATTTCCAGCATCATCGTTCCGATATCAAGCACCGCTGTGACAATCGTCTGCCCCGCAAGATTCGGCAGAATATGGCGTCCGATCATCTTCCATGTTCCATTTCCTGTAAGGCGCGCCGCCGCGATGAACGGCATGTGTTTTAATGCCAGCACACGGTTCCGCGCAAGCCGCGCATATTTCGGCCAGGAAACAAGGATCAGCGACACAACGGCTCCCGTCATGCCGCTCTGCAGAACGCCGGAAAATGCGATTGCAAATACCATACCCGGAAAGGCCAGAAAAATATCGGAGATCTGCATCAGAACCGTATCCGTTTTACCTTCCAGCCAGCCGCTGAAAATTCCGGCGAGTGTTCCGATCAGAGCGCTTGCCGCAACGACAAGAAGTGCTGAAAAAATGCTGACCTGCGCGCCGGAGAGAATCCTTGAAAACAGATCTCTTCCATAGCGGTCCGTCCCCATCCAGTGCGCCGCGGACGGCGGAAGAAGGGACAGTTCCAGATTCTGCTCATACGGATCGTACGGTGCCAGATGGGCCGCACACGCGGCAAACAGCAGCAACGCACCGGCGAGGATGCCATAAAAAAGGATCTTTCTTTTCTGTTCTTTTTTCATCGCATTCCCTCCAGCTTCGCCCGCGGGTCCAGTGCACCCATCAGCAGATCAGCAATGAGATGCAGCAGCAGATAGATCGCCGCCATCCACACCAGATATGCCTGAATCACGGGAATATCGTGCATGGAAACGGCATCCACGGCCATTTTTCCGACACCATTCCACATGAAAATCGTCTCAACGATGGCGGTTCCTCCAAGCAGCGAACCGGCGGATAAGAATAGCAGCGTAACCATCCGAAGCAGCACGGATTTTAATACATTTCCAAACAGAATTCTGTTTTCACTTAACCCACGTGCCCGTGCACCCGCCACGTACTCCTGCTCCAGCTCTGCAAGCACGGCAGAACGCACCTGACGGGTGTATTTTGCCGTCATCGAAACCGCAAGCGTCGCTGCCGGAAGCACACAGCTTTTCCATCCCTTTCCCATACTGAGAACCGGAAAAAGATTCCATTTCAGCGAAAAGAAATACAAGAGAAGAAGTGCAGTGAAAAACCCCGGAAACGAATTACCCGCAAAGCAGAACAGGCTGATACTGCGGTCCGCCCACGTATTCTGATATTTTGCACTTAAGATACCGAGCGGAAACGAAAGACAGACCGTCATGGCAAGCGCCAGCGCCGCAAGTGCAATCGTTGCGGGCAGTTTTTCGCAGAAGCTTACAAGCACCGGTTTGCCGGAAACGTACGACTCCCCGAAGTCACCGCGCAGGGCGTTTTTCAGCCATTGCAGGTACTGGACAGCTTTCGGCTCATTCAGTCCCAGCTCCTCCCGCATCGCTTCTTTTTCCGCCTCCGACATCACGCCGCCGCTGCTGCTCTCTTTTAAATCCACCGCATCGACCGAGGAAAGTCCCGTCAGCAGAAAAGCGAGAATCGTCACGCCGAGGAATACCGGAATCAGGCGAAGCAGTCGTTTTAACAGATATTTTTTCACAAATACTCCTTTACTGCTTCACGGCACAAATTGAAAACATCGGTGCCGGGTTATAGAACTCGTCTTTTTCCAGATAAATGCGTTTTCCAAGGCTCGTATCAATGCGGATTTCTCCCGCTGTGTTTTCGCACAGCACCGCCACATCGTACGCCGGCCGGTTTTTGCGGCTGATCGGGAGCTGTGATTTGATCCGTTCGCACTCTTCGAGCATCTCGTTTCCAACCTTGAAATGGGCATGCGCCTCCGGAAGTCCCTTCGTATCGGCAACATCTTCTTTTCCGTAATTGGCATCGAAGTTCAGCAGCACACCGCCCGTTTTCAGCACACGCATCCACTCGCCGTAAGCATGCTCCGCATTCGGCAGCGTCCACGTCAGGTTTCGGGAAATGACAACATCGAACGTTTCATCCGCAAACATCGGATTTTCCGCGTCCATGACCTGGAAGCAGCAGTCGGCATTCTCTTCTTCGGCAAGCTGGATTGCATTCTCAATCATCTCCGGTGTCAGGTCGATGCCGAAGACCTCGTGGCCCTCTTTTGCCAGCAGGATCGAGAAAAATCCGGCTCCGCAGCCCACATCAAGGATCTTTAACCGTCTTCCCGCCGGGATCTGTTTTTCAATCTCTTTCATCCAGCGCTTCGCAATCGGGTTTGCAAGTTCGGAGCGTCTCTGCTCTAAAAAGCTCTCGCTCCGTTTCTCCCAGTAATGGACAATCTGCTCTTTGCGGTCGTCGTACTCCGGCTCGCGCACAATTCTTCCGTAAGCAACGACAGGGCCCCCTTCTGTTACCATATCGCCCGGTTTTGCCGCCTGATACCAGAGGCCATCTTCGGAAGCCGCCTGATATTTTTCGCCGCGGCGGACGGTCACATCACCAAGCTGGAAGGACTGCTCTGCGCTTTTTTCCGCGCGCACCAGAAACATCGGTGTCGATGCATAGTTCAGTCTCTCTTCCTCGCTCCAGACGCGCTTCCAGATTTCGGAATCGGTCTGGATGGAACAGACGCCGAGGGATTCGAGCACCTTCGTATCCCACGCCGGCCGTTCCATCGCAGAGAGCGGCACCTGGCGCGCAATGTTTTCCATGCGGTCAATGTCCGTGCACAGATAATGGTCGTCGAGCTGCTGCTCTTCCACTTTCTTCCGGTCTGCCTCGTACGCTTCTTTTTTCTCCTCGTCATAGAGATAACCGTACCAGTTCGCATCAAAATTGAGCAACACGCCGCCCGGTTTCAGGACACGCATCCACTCTTGGTATGCCTGCTCCGGCTTTTCCAGATTCCAGGTCAGATTTCTGGAAATGACAACATCAAAGGTCTCATCCGCAAACTCCAGATTCTGTGCATCCATCCGCTGCAGCGTCACGCGCTCCAGACCGTATTTCGTATATTTTCCCAGATTCTCTTTCGCCTTTTCCAGCATCTCCTCCGTGTAGTCAACAGCCGTCACCGTATAACCTGCCTCCGACAAAATCATCGGGAAGAATCCCGGGCCGGTTCCGATATCGAGAATCTTCATCTCTTCTTTCTTTTTCTCTGGAAATTGCTCCTCTAATACATGCAGCCACGCTTCTCTCTGGCTTCCCGCCAGTTCTTTTTCATTGACCTCAGAATACCCCTCCGCACGGGTTCCCCAGTAAGAGGCAATTTCCTGTAATAATTCCTGTTCCATATCTTCCGCTTCTTTCTTCTTTTTCTTAACTTTCCCGGCGCGGCCGTTTTCCAACCGCTCAAATATCCCTTTACTCTACCAAAAATCGGCCTTTTTCACAAGCCCCCACGGGGGATATTCTTAACGCCGGCGCAGGCTCTTGTCCCTTTTCCTTTGGCATTTTGTCCAATCCCGGGTTTCTTTCTTCCCTCTCCATCGGCAAATTTGATATTTTTTCTCGACATCCCTATACTTTTGTGCTATAACAGCACAGTGCTTTAACGCGTCAAAGTCAAAAAGTACAAGAGGAAAAAGAAATGAAGATAATTGTATGTATGAAACAGATGCCGGCCGGCACGAAAGTGGATATCGATCCGGAAACCGGCGCCATGAAGCGGATGTCCGGCGATACACGGACGAATCCATATGATCTTCTTGCACTCGAAACTGCAATTTCTCTCCGTGAAAAACTTGGCGGAACCGTGACCGTGCTGACCATGGGGCCTCCGCAGGCGGAAACCATGATGCGCGATGCCTACGCATGCGGTGCCGATGATGCCGTCATTCACTCGGTTCTCCTTTATATTGCCAGAATACCATCAGCTTTCTTGTCGCCGTATCCTCGCTGTATGTATATTTTACGGACCCGAGTCCGTAATAGCTGCAAAGATAGCCGGAAGCCTTATCGAGAAGCTCCGGTCGGGCTTCCATGACCTGCGCCATCAGATCATCGGTGGCAAATTTAAATTCGGAATACTCTTTTGTCTCTTCAATATCCGTCTCCATTTCCCACAGAATCTGCGTCGCATCAAATGCATCCATGTACCGGCCGATCTGGCGGTAATACTCGAGGTCATCTGCATTGCACGCCGGGAGCGGCAGATTCGTATCCGCCTGATGCGTGTCCGAAAATTCCGCATCAGAAACGCAGAGAAAATCGTAGTAGATCAGGTCGTCCGGCAGATTGTACTCGCCGCTCTCGCCCTCTGCGAATACCGGGTCGCCCCAGGTTACATCGACGTTGTAATAATTGTCTCCGCACTTTACGATATTCCAGCCGTGCGCCTCGCCGGTGTCTGTCGTTCCCGTCACATAAATGACCGGGATGTCCAGGCGGTTCATCAGATACTGGAACGTTCTGGCATAGCCTGCGCAGACCGTCTGTCCGTTCACAAGTCCGCTGTAGAGTGTCTGATTCTCCGGCGCATCTTTCACATAATCAATCTGCCGGATACATTTTTCGAAGACAGCCTTGATCTTCCCATAGTCATCCATCGAACGGTCGATATCACTTAAGAAATCATTTCCCGCCCCTTTGATCTGGGTCTGGCGGCCTGTGATCTCCTCCGCAGAAATCGTGTATTCCGGAACTACCTCACAGTAGTTTTTCGGCTCACCGTATCCCGTGACATGTGATGCTCCGTTGATCCAGCAGTACTCCGGGTAATCCATATAGACCCATCCGTAAACCTCCGCCGTCACATCGGGATCGCCGCCTTTTGTGATGATGGTTTCCTGGTGTTCCACGATTCCCTGCACCAGTTCGCGGTAAATCATCTGTCTGTTTTCATCGAGCTGGCTGTAATAATACCGCTTCGCCAGCTCCTCCTCATCTGTATTTTCCGCCTGAAACTGTGTTGCGCCATTCTCTGACAGACCATTGTTTTCGTCTGCCGTCTGTGAAGCAGTGCTGCTGTCCGCTCCGCTTCCGTTCTGCGCGGGATCGCTCTCATCAAATTCTCCGAATACCAGATAAGCCGCCAGCAGGGCAAGCATAAGCGGAAGCAGCGCCCGCAGCGGTCTCTTCCGTCTTCGTCTGTGTCTTCTCTTTGCCATTCTTCTTTTCTCCCAGATACGTTAAAACGCCGTCACACAGTGCATCCGCCACCTTTTTCTGGTACTCCTTTGTGTTCAGGAGCGCTTCCTCCTCCGGATTTGAGAGGAATCCGCACTCGCAGATCACCAGCACTGCGTCTGTCTTCTTCAGCATGTAATACGTTTTGTTTCCCTTGGCTTTCCTGTGATTCGCCGGATCGAGCCCCGCAACCAGTGCAGCCTGCATGCAGAGCGCCAGTTTTTCGCCTTCTTTTGAATCCGTATAATAAAACACCTGCGCCCCTTTGACCGCCGCATCCGGGTAGCTGTTCTGGTGAATGCTGATCACACAGTCCGGCTTTTTTTCATGAATCAGCTGCACGCGCCGCTGCAGATCCTGCACTTTCGCATTCACGGCTCCCGGATCGGAGAGATCATCCTCCCCTTCCCGCGTCATCACCACAAAGATTCCCTGCTTTTCCAGCTTCTTTTTCAGCAGACGGGCAATCGCAAGGTTGATGTCCTTTTCTTTGACACCGTTTGCCCCGATTTTGCCGGGATCGTCGCCGCCGTGGCCGCTGTCCAGCACCACTACTTTTGTGGCTGCCTTCTGTGCTGCCACCAGCCGTGCGCCCTCGCGGGACAGAACATACGCCGCCGAAAGCAGAATCACCGCCATCAGCCATTCCAGTTTTTTCCCTTTTTCCAAATGAAAAGCCCCCTGCTGCAAATTTCCTTTCTTGGTCATTTTATGCAGCAGCGGGGCAGGTTACAACTCTTATTGCTTCCGGTTACTCTTCCTCATCTTCTTCATCATGCGCGCGATTCGGGATTTCATCCTCTTCTTCGTCGTTGTCATCATCGAGATAATCCGGCTCATTTTCGAGATCGATGACTGCGGAATTTTCGACGATTTCGTCTTCTTCCTCTGCTTCTTCTGCGGTATCTTCACGGTCTGGCTCTGCGGCTGTTTCTTTTGCCTCTCCGGGAAAGATACTTTTTACCGGATCTTTCATGAAGGTTTCCACTTCCGACGCCGAACGTTTCATCTCCTCACGCATTTTTTCGATGCCGGCAAAAGTCTCCTCAAAAATTCTGCGGTTCTTCTCGAGTACACTTGTCATGGTTTCCATCTCGGCGTAAATCTTCTGGTATCTGGTGTTGGCTTTCTGCAGTTCCGCGTCCATATGGCTCTGGATTTCTTCTGCTTCGGCCTGCAGTTTTTCTTCATAAACAGCAGCCAGTTCCTCGCCCTTCTGACGTGCGCTCTCTACCATGTATTCGCACTGTTCCTTCGTCTCGCGGCGCTGCTTTGCACAAGATTCCTTTGTCTCCTCCCTCTGTTTCCGGCAGGACTCGTTTGTCTCCTCTCTCTTTTTGCAGCACGCCTCATCCGTTTCCTCCGTTTTCCCGCGGCAGGACTCGTCCGTTTCTTCGGTTTTCCGGCGGCAGGCTTCCTCGGTCTCTTCTTTTAGCTTTCTGCAGCTCTCCTCCGTTTCCTCCGTCAGCTTTCTGCACGCTGCATCGGTCTCTTCGGTTTTCTCGCGGCAGGCATCTTCTGTTTCCTGTGTCAGTTTTTTCGCTTTCACCTGTGCCTCAAACACAAGGCCGCTGATGCTGTCATAATTGTCGATATAGCTCTGGTATTTCTCATGAATATTTTTTTCGAGCTCCTCGATTTTATCCTCACGCTCGCGGATCTTGCGGTTCAGCTTCTCGATTTCCTGCTCTTTTTCCTCGATCTTCGCTTCCAGTTTCTTCTGAGCGGCATACGCCTGATCTTTCAGGTTCTGCACTTTCGTCATGACATCGTCCTTATCGAAACCGCCCATCAGCGTTGTTTTAAATAATTCTTCGTGATTGTTTTCTGACATATATACTCCTCCTTCGTGCCCGGGCTTTTATCATTCCCCTTATCCTTCCCGGACTCCTCGTCAACTGTTTGTTTCAATATATTCTGAAATCAGACTCCAGACGTCTGCGCACTCGAATCCGAGCTTCCATTCTGCCACTCCGGCGAGATCGGCGCTTTGGATCACTTTCAGTTTTTCCTCCATGGACTGCTCATCCTCCATCCAGATCGTGTATCTGGCATCGGAAGTTTCTACCGTTGCCACATTCTGGCCAAGGGATGCATCCCAGGTTTCTGTCATCTGATTCTCTTTGGCATAGTTTTTGGCGCCATCCATGCCCAGCACCTCGCTGGTAATGGCGCTCTGTCCGAACTTTTCCGTCCAGACACGGGTATAAAACGGGATTCCGCAGATCACCTGATCGGCAGGCATCACCCGCGTCATCTCCTCCACGGCCTGCTGTACGAACGGGAGGGATGAAACAGAGCCTGCCTCCTCGCTTCCCGCGAAATGCTCGTCATAGGCCATGACAATCATATAGTCCACAAATCTTGCCTGCTCGCCGCGCTGATAATACATCGTGTAAGCCTGCGGTACCGGCGTATCGACCGACACCACAAGATTCTGTGCATGCGCCGCGCTCGTCAGTTCCCGCAGAAACTGCAGGTAATGCGGGATTCCGGCCTCTTTCAGATTCTCGAAATCCACGTTGATGCCGTCCATGCCGCACGATGCTGCCTCGGCGAGCAGCTGCTCAATGATTCTGCTGCGCACGGATGCGTAGGCAAGATCGGTTGTTTCGTCAAATGCTTCATTAAAGTTATCAATCAATCCCCAGACTTCCCGTCCCGCGTCATGCGCCAGTTTCACGTAATCGGCGCTCGCAAGGCTGGAAATCGTACCGGTTCCGTCTGTCACGGAAAACCAGGTCGGTGAAATCACGTTCACGCCGGTCATTTCTGCTGTCATCTCTGCCATCGCGTCGTTCGACTCGGTCGATGTGCTCTGATGCCAGACCAGATTGATTTTGTGATCCCGTGTAATTCTTTCATAGGAATCTTTCTTTGCCGTCCGCGCTTCGATGGCCTCCGGCTCGGAGATATCCTCTGTCCGGATGTAGCCGGTATAGCCGTCCGCCGTCATGACTTTGCACCAGTTGTCCAGATTTTCCAGATACAGCAAGGTGTCACCCTTCTGTACATCCGCAAGAATCAGACTCTTGATGCCGCCTTTCTGGCGCACCTGCGCGGTGCCTGACTGTACCATCGCCTGCTCCACGCCGTCCCATTCATTCCGGATTACAACACGGTTGGGATTGCTGTAATATGCATAGTCGAGATCTGTGTATTCTTTTACGACATCCAGCGAAATGTAAACCTTTCCGTCGCTCTCCTGCTGTACGGCAGGCTGTCCGCCCGGTGTTTTGGCAACGGCCGCATCGCCCGGAAGCAGCGTCTGTACGCCGCCGCTCGTTGTAAGCAGGATTCCTTTTGTTTCTTCATCCCAGTAGAAGCAGCTGTTCAGCTGGGATTCTACATATGTGTACGCCGCATACGGCTCTCCTCCGATAAGGACGGCCTGCTCTTCCAGAAGTTCTCCGTTCTGGATCAGCGCAACGCTGTTTTCGTCTGTCAGGTTAAAATATTCGTTCCCGGCCATGTATTCGGTTCCGGGTTTATATCGGTTTATCAAAAATGAACCAACGCCTGCTGCACCGACTAACACGATCAGAATCAGTACGACCAGTACCGGCGCTGCTTTTTTCTTCTGTTGCTCCTTCATGTGTTCTTTTCCCCTTTTCTTCGCTCTGAAGATCTCCCCACTTGCGCCCATTATAACAAAAAAAATACCCAATAGCAACCGTTATGCGCAAGGGAACCGCATGCGAGTCAGAAAGTATCGTTACAGTTCACTGGTTCTCAGCGAACTGTAACATTCGCAGCCCTCATTTAAAGTTTTGCTTCGCAAAAGGAGGGCTGCTCACACCTGAATCATGTTCATCGATCCGTATGAAATACTTTTGTTTTTAGTTTCAATGATCATGTTTCGCGGGGACGCCTTCTTATCCGATCCGTTTTTTCTGTGCCTGCTTCCGGCCGGAGTATGCACCCTCCGGGCAGAAGCAAAGGTTTCCCCAACTCCCATTATACTTCAAACCGGGGGAATTACAAATAAAGTTTGTCCCTTCATTTCTGAAAAAATTATGCGAAATGTAAAAAAAATCTTAAGTTCTTTACTTCTTTCCGTGATGTGTTATACTATATCGTAAGCAGCCCTATTTATATAAGTAAAGAGTAATTAAGGACGTGAGAGTTATGAAAATAGAAAAAATCAATGATAACAAGATCCGCTGCACACTGACCAGCGCCGATCTTGCCGAAAGAAATTTAAAGCTCAGCGAACTGGCTTACGGCACGGAAAAGGCCCGCAGCCTGTTTCAGGATATGATGCTTGAAGCCAACCAGCAGTTCGGCTTCAATGTGGATAATGCCCCGCTCATGGTCGAGGCCGTTCCGGTGGCTCCGGACAGCATTGTCCTCATTATCACCAGAGTCGAGGATCCACAGGAGCTCGACACCCGCTTCGCCAAATTTGCTCCATCCGGCGACGATACGGACGGACCGGAACCGGTACAGTATTCCGGCGCGGACGATATCATCGACCTGTTCCACAAGCTCTGCGATGTGAAGAACAAGGCACAGGAAATTGCAAAGAAAGCGGCACAGAAGGAAAACGAAAAAGAGCCTGCAGCATCCGAGGAAAAGAATGTGGATCTGGTACGCACCTTCCACTTCTCAACCCTCGACGATGTCATCAGCTCCGCAAAAGCGCTGAACCAGTATTTTACCGGCAGCAATTCCCTCTATAAGAACAGGGCAGATGCCAACTATCAGCTCGTTCTGCACCAGTCCGGCTGCAAACCGGAGGAATTCAACAAGGTCTGCAACATTCTTTCCGAGTACGGCAGACAGGAATCCTTCTCCCTGGCCGCTGAAGCATTTCTGCTGGAACATGGAAATGCAATGGTAAAAGAGAATGCTCTGCAGGAGCTGGCTTCTCTGTAAGTTTTGAAACGTATGTAATAAAAAAAGGAAGTCTGTGAAAGACTTCCTTTTTTGTACGTTCCGTACAAATTACTCTTCTGTGATAGCCTCGGTTGGACATACGCTTGCGCATGTTCCGCACTCAACGCATACATCCGGGTTGATTTCGTAATGGGAATCTCCCTCAGCGATAGCCTCTACTGGACATTCTCCAGCGCAGGTTCCGCAGCTTACACATTCGTCTGTGATTACATATGCCATGATCTTATCCTCCTTGTAGATTTTTTGGCCCTTTCGGTACTATCCACATTGTAAACGATTGCCCCCTGAAATACAAGTACAAAATTATAAACATTCTATAATCTTATGAATTTGTTCTTGCATTCCCCCCGGGGGTACGCTATAATCAAAATAGCCGTCAAAATCGGAACGACGGGTATATACACATTTAAAGGAGGAACTTTAAGATGGCAAAGATCTCGAAAGACATGACAATCGGCGAGTTAATCGCAATGGATACAAATATCATCGGAATCCTGATGGGAGCCGGCATGCACTGCATCGGCTGCCCTTCTGCACAGGGTGAGTCCCTGGAAGAAGCAGCTATGGTTCACGGCCTGGACGCTCAGGTTCTGGAAGACCAGATCAACGATTATCTGGCTGCAAAATAAGCCGGATTTCCGCGTGGATTCAAAAAGAACGCCTCTCGCAGGCGTTCTTTTTTTCTGTCCGATTTACCCATTGTTCCGATGGCCCCGTTTTGCTTTCGTCCGTTTTCCTTTCTGCTCCAGCGTCGCCGCTGCTTCTCTCCGGCTCTGCTGGTGGCGGCGGATCGCCTCGTCCACGCGGCGGCTCCGTTCCTCCTGACGTCTCTTCTGTATCATCTGGTCAAGCAGACGGCCGAGCACGCGGTAAAATTCCGTCTGACGCTCCTCCTCTTCCTGCCGCATCACGGTGTCCGCCAGCTGTTCTGCTTCCCGCTCGGGCAGAAGATCGACAACCACCTCCGGCACTTCGTCCGCTTTTCCCGGTATTGCCGGATCCGGCTTCTCCTTTGCCGTCTCTGCCGCTTCCGCCGGAAACGCTTTGATCTCCGCCGTTGCCTGCACCAGCTTCGGCATCAGCTCGCGGATCGCTTTCAGATGAAGCCCCTTTTTCTTCAGTTCCCGGATTCCCAGAAAAATCTGAATGTCCTGCGCAGTATAGCAGCGGTGTCCCAGCGAATTGCGGTGGATTTCCATGCCGAGCTCGTCCTCCCAGTACCGGAGCACATGCGCTTTCTCCCCGGTCAGCTTCTCCGCCTCCGTGACCAGATACGTTCTATTTTCCATACGGCAGCCACTCCCTTCTTCCCTTTATTATAGGATCTGTTATCCCCTGCCGCAAGAAAATCTCATCGTAATATTCCGACAATTTCATACAATTATACACAAAGAACGTGCCGCAGGACTATCCCACGACACGTTCTGACACCATACTATTCAGAGCCCCATCTCGATTCCGCTACGCTACATCTCGATGTGGCTTCTCGCCATATGAAATTGAGGGGAAAAGTGCTCATTCATGCAAGCATGAGTCGCACTTTTCCCCTCAATTTCGCATGGCTCTGAATAGTTACAAATATTTTCTTTTATCTCTCTGCATTCGCAAATTTCGTATAATCCGGCAGCCAGACCAGATTGACGGTCCCGATCGGGCCGTTTCGCTGTTTGGCGATGATGATTTCCGCGATTCCCTTATTCTCGGAATCCTTATTATAGTAATCATCTCGATAGATAAACATAACAACGTCGGCATCCTGCTCGATCGCTCCCGACTCACGCAAGTCGGAAAGCATCGGACGGTGGTCGGTACGCTGCTCAACAGCCCGGGAAAGCTGGGACAGTGCAACAACCGGCACATTCAGCTCTCTCGCAAGTGCTTTTAAGGAACGGCTGATATCCGAAATCTCCTGCTGACGCGATTCCGAGGAGCTCTTTCCGCTTCCCGACATCAGCTGCAGGTAGTCAATGATGATGATATCAAGACCGTGCTCCAGCTTGTATTTGCGGCATTTCGACCGCATCTCTCCGATCGAGATACCAGGTGTATCGTCGATCATCAGTCGGGATTCACCGATCATGCCGGCGCTCTCGATCAGCTTGCTCCATTCGTCGTCTTTCAGGTTTCCGGTTCTCAGATGCTGGGAATCTACTTTCGACTCCATCGAGAGCAGACGGTTCATCAGCTGCTCCCGCGACATCTCGAGACTGAAAATCGCAACGGCTTTGTCTTTCTTAAACGCCATATACTGCGCAATATTGAGGACAAACGCCGTTTTACCCATAGACGGACGTGCCGCAATCAGGATAAAGTCAGAGTTCTGCAGACCCGATGTCTTGTAGTCCAGATCCGTGAATCCGGTCGGAATACCCGTGACATTTCCCTTCGTCTTCGATGCACGCTCGATGTTCTCCAGCGTATTGATGACAACCTGGCGGATCGGCATGAAGTCTCCGGAATTCCGCTGGCCCAATAACTGGAACATCTTCTTTTCCGTCTCCTCCATGATGACTTCCACCGGCTCTTTGTTCAGATAGCAGTCATTCTCTATCTCTTCTGTCAGCTTAATGAGACGGCGCAGCACCGCTTTCTCGCTGACGATGTTCGCATAATGGCGCACATTCGCCGAAGTCGGCACCGCATTTAAAAGATCGCGGACAAACTCCATCGAACTGATCTCCGGCGGAACATCCTTTTCACGCAGGCGGTTCTGCAGGGTGACCAGATCGACCGGTTTTCCCTCATTGAACAGCTCCACCATGGCATCAAAAATGACGCCGTACTGGTGCTGGTAAAAATCGTCGCTCGTCAGGATTTCCGATGCCGCCATGATGGCTTCGCGCCCCATCAGCATGGAACCGATGACCGACTGCTCCGCCTCGATGCTGTGCGGAAGGATTCGTTTAATCAGTGCTTCTTCCATAGAATTATGCTTCTTTTACGATAACTTTCAGCTTTGCAGTTACTTTGGTATGCAGGCGGATCGGCACTTCTGTCGTTCCAAGAACCTTGATCGGGTTCGGAAGCTGCATTTTCTTTTTGTCGATGTCGTATCCGAGCTGCTCTTTTGCTGCCTCAGCGATCTCTTTTGCCGATACGCTTCCGAATACTTTTCCGCCCTCGCCGACTTTGATTGCTACGGTAACCTGTTTGTCCTCAATCTCTTTCGCGAAAGCCTGTGCCTCAGCGAGCTGCTCTGCTGCCACTTTGTCCTCGTGTGCTTTCTGGAGTTTCAGCTCATTCAGGTTTTTTGCGGTTGCCTCGATGCCGAGTTTTTTCGGCAGAAGCATGTTTCTTGCATATCCGTCACTTACGTTTACAGTCTGTCCTTTTTTACCAAGTGCTTTTACGTCTTCCAGTAAGATAACTTTCATATCAGATTTCTCCTCCATCCTGCATTTCTGTTAAGGTTGATTTCAGAAGGTTTCTCGCCTCCTCCATGTTGACGGTCTCGAGCTGGCATCCCGCCATATTCAGATGACCGCCGCCGCCCATCCGCTCCATGATGATCTGTACATTGACCTCATCAATCGCGCGGGCGCTGATATAGATCACGCCTTTATACTCGGTCAGTACAAAGGACGCCTTGACACCGACAATGTTCAGCAGCTCGTTCGCCGCTTGTGCTCCGACCACCGTCGGGCTGTCCACATAGTCGCTCGGGCATTCGGAAATCGCGAACTGGCCGCGGAACAGCTCCGCATTGCGGATCGTCTCTCCTCTTGCCTTGTAATCGTTCATATCCTCACGGAACAACTTGCGCACACGCGTCACATCCGCACCGCAGCGGCGCAGGAACGCTGCCGCCTCGAACGTGCGGACACCTGTTTTCTGCATAAAGTTGTCGGTATCGATCATGATGCCGGCATAGATGCTGTCCGCCTCCACGTTCCGGATGCGGATTCCCTCGGTAAAATACTGGAGAATCTCGGCAACCATCTCGCTCGCGGATGATGCATACGGCTCAATATAGGAAAGCACCGAGTTGCGGATCGTATCGCTTCCCTGCCGGTGATGATCCAGCACGACGATCATTTTCGCCATGTACAGCAGATCCTCACACTGTGTGATGCTCGGTTTGTTCGTATCGACCACAACGAGCAGCGTGTTGTCGTCCATGATCTCTTTCGCCTCATGGTTGTTGACAAACATGTCCGCCTCATAATCCTGGTTGTCGCGGAACGTATTCATCAGCGGAATGATCGAGCTGGTCGGATTGTCGATGACGATGTACGCTTTTTTATTCAGCGTTTTCGCCGCACGGTAGATACCGATGGCCGCACCGAACGAATCGGCATCCGGCAGGCGGTGTCCCATGACAACGACCTTCTCTTTCGTGTTCATAAACTCTTTCAGCGCGTGCGCCTTGACGCGGGCTTTGACTCTCGTATTCTTTTCCACAGCCTGCGTTTTTCCGCCGAAATACTGAATCTTCGAACCGTCCTTTAAAACGACCTGATCGCCGCCCCGGCCAAGAGCCAGGTCGATCGCGATTTTCGCATACTCGGAGTTTTTCGCAAACGATCCAGCATCTGCTCCGATACCCATACTGATTGTGACCGCCATCTCGTTTCCGATGTTGATGGTCTTGACGTCCTCAAGGATATCGAACTTTTTCTCTTTCAGTTCATTTAACGAACTCCGGCGCATGACCACGATGTATTTGTCGTTCTCATACCGTTTCACCAGTCCGTCGAGATCGTTGAAATATTTGTTGATCTTTCGCTCGACCAGTGCGGTCAGAAGGGAACGGCGGACCTCCTCGACGCTCTCCAGCGCCTCGTCGTAGTTATCCAGATACAGAAGACCGGTGACCATCGTTTCGTCCTCGAATTTCCGCATATACTCGCGGAGCTCCGTCTCATCGAACAGATACAGTGCCTGAATAAAATAGCCTTTGATATCTGTGTTGATCATCTCCGAATTCTGGATCAGCTCGTCGATGCAGACGCTTTTTACATGGGCACGGAAATTCTTTTCGCCGTAAGCCACGTCGATGTCGGTCTCCTCCTCATTTTTCGGCAGCCGCTCGACCGTCAGCTCCGGAAAAATGGTGGCGATACATTTATGATACTGTGTATCCTTCCCTGTGATTTTTGTAAACTCTTTATTGACCCAGAGAAGTTTTCCCTGCGAATCCATAACGGCATAGGGCAGCGCCAGTTCCTGGATCAGATGCTTCTGAACCTGGCCGTATTCAGTCGCAAAGGTAATCAGCTCGTTGATCACCTGCGGACGCTGTCTGTAATAGAGAACTGCGGCTGCGATCACATAGACTGCAAAAAACAGCGTGAACCACATTCCTGCCATCACATCCACAAAATACATGCCGATATTCATCACAAGCATCAGGATGGACAAAATCAGCGGCCATCGAAGATAGCTCCGCAATTGGCCGCTCAACTTCATTTTGCTTTTCATTTCCTAACACCTTTCCAACGTTGCGTGTTGTATTTCGCTCCTGTCCTTCCGATTATACCACTTTGACCTGTACTTTGGCAACAAGATACTTCTGGATACAAAAAAGGTACCCGCCCTTTTCGGGCAGATACCTCCATTTATTTACCGATTCAAAATGAACGTTCGGACAGTGCTTAGCGCAAGTCAGAATCAATCATCTACGTACGGCATAATAGCCATATGTCTTGCTCTCTTAACGGCTACTGTTACTGCTCTCTGATGTTTTGCGCAGGTTCCAGTTACACGTCTCGGCAGGATTTTACCACGCTCGGATACATATTTTTTCAGTTTAGCTGCATCCTTGTAGCTGATCTCTTCTCCACCACAGAAAACACAAACTTTTCTTCTTCTGCGGGCCGGTCTTCTGGAAGCTGGTCTTTCACTATTATTATAAGCCATGATCAATCTCTCCTTTTCTATCAATTAAATGGCAATTCTTCGTCAATGCCATCGGGAATATTCATAAAACCATCGGCGCTGCCCAGGTCAGATGTATTCGCGGACGGAGCCGGATTGTTATGCTGCGGTGCGGAGTATCCTCCGTTGCTTCCGCCTGCATTTTTGCTCTCTGCAAACTCCTGCTCTTCTACAACTACGTCTGTCGTGTAGACCTTCTGGCCTTCACGGTTGGTGTAGCTTCCGGTCTGAATGCGGCCGGTGATGGCGATCTTCGTTCCCTGACGCAGGTATTTCTCTGCAAATTCTGCCTGGCGGCCGAAAGCAACGCATCCGATAAAGTCTGCGGTTGCGGAATCGCCGTCTCTGCGGAATCTGCGGTCAACAGCCAGTGTATAACGGGCTACCGCTGTGGAGTTCTCTCCAGCAGAGTATCTGACATCGGGATCTCGGGTCAATCTTCCCATCAATATAACTTTATTCATTCGCTTACCTCTTAAGCTTCCTTTTTAACGACTAAGTATCTCAGTACGTTATCCATAATACGCATATGGCTCTCGATCTCTGCCGGAGCTGCTGCGTCTGCTTCAAACTGAATAAAGTAGTAATATGCTTCACGCATATGCTGAATTTCGTATGCAAGGCGTTTTTTGCCCCACTCTTCTACTTCGCCAACTGTTCCGCCGTAACGGGTTACATAACCTTTGGCTTTCTCAACTACAGCTGCGCGTTCCTCTTCTTCAAGTTTTGCATTCACAACCAGTGCTAATTCGTACTTGTTCATGCTTTACCTCCTTTTGGACTTTTTGGCACCCCATTTTCATTATGGGGAGCAAGGAATTATTTTTATACGTCACAATTTGTTATTCTAACATAAAAAAGGGCTTATAGCAAGCCCTTTTTCGCGTGTTTTCTTGTTTTTTTCACGATATTACGCATCTTTTTTTCGTAATCCGCGGGTGTTTTTCTCGACCAGCTTGCGTGCTACCATGATCTGGTGGCCGCAGCCGGTGCATTTGAGACGGAAATCTGCGCCGACACGCAGGATTTCCCACTCGCTGCTGCCGCACGGATGCGGTTTTTTCAGTTTTACAATATCGCCTACTTCGTAATGTTCTGCCATGTTTCTTCCGCCTTATTTTTATATTTCCTGACACTTTCCGAGATTTTTTTTCAAGGTTCTCTCTGTATCATCAGAGCCGCACCTCCATTTTTCACAGCTCTGAATTTTCACACCCGGATACTGCCGAGCACCTGTCCGATCGGCTGCTGGATCAGAAGATCTGCGTTGTTGTCCATCGGTGTTGCACCTTTATTAATCAGGACCAGTGCATCGCCCCGAAAATACTGGAGAAGACCTGCTGCCGGATACACAGCAAGCGACGTTCCGCCGACGATCAGAAGATCGGCGGCCGCAATCGCGCGGATCGCACCGTCGAGCACTTTCTCATTCAGACTCTCCTCGTAGAGTACGACATCCGGTTTGATCATGCCTCCGCATTTTTCACATCTTGGAACTCCGCTGCTCCTTCTCACCAGCTCTGCATCGCAGGATGCCCCGCATTTCATACAATAATTGCGATGTGTGCTTCCATGCAGTTCATACACTACTTTACTTCCCGCCGCCTGATGCAGTCCGTCAATGTTCTGCGTCACAATCGCTTTTAATTTTCCCGCCGCTTCCAGCTCTGCAAGCTTTTTGTGCGCCGCGTTCGGTTTCGCGCCGACCGGAAGCATTTTGTCGCGGTAAAAAGCATAAAACTTTTCCGGATAGCGAAGGAAATAGCTGTGGCTTAAAATCGTCTCCGGCGGAACATCGTATTTCTGATGGTAAAGACCATCCACGCTCCGGAAATCCGGGATTCCGCTCTCCGTAGATACACCCGCGCCGCCAAAAAATACGATGTTTTCATGCGTGTCAATCATTCTCTGCAATGTTTCGATTTTTCTTTCCTCTTCCATCTGGCCTTCCTCCTTCTATAGTAAGATCAGAAAATCGTTGCCGAATTCTTTCCGCAGATTAAAACCTGCGGCCTGTATGCAGCCTTCAAAAAAGCTTTTTCACAACTTTACCGGTTCCGTCGTACTCCCAGTACAACAAATCGGCCGGTCGTATCACTCGCCGCACAGGTAGACAGCACAATGATATGGCTGTTTTCATCCATCGGCAGCTGCTCCACCGGGATCTCCGAACGCGCCGCCATCGTATTCAAATACTGTACAAACGCTTCGCCTCCGCCGGAATACAATGTGTAGACATCACTGTCTGCCTCGGTATAGAAAGCAGAAAAAATCTGGTACACATCGTTTGATTCCGGCGTCAGCATCCAGAAATAGACGCTGTCCCTATATTTTTCCTGCTCCTTCATCTGTTTCAATTTTCCGAACATGGAGAGATTCTTCATATTATGACCATAAACGATTGTGTTTCCATCACTGAAATCACCCTGATTCTGGTAATCGAGGAAAATGGAACCCGCAAAGTTACTCGTTCCCTCATACGTCGTATGAAGATACGCATCGTTGTCCGGCCCCTGTACGACCGGGTAACTGATGTCGAGGGCTTCGATATAAAGCCATCCCTTCACATCCGGGTTAATCGCTTTTAAGGATTCAAAATCGACAGCAAGCGGCGGTTCTGTCGGATACGACAGTGGTTCCGGCTCCGGTTCGGAAGGCTCCGCCGGTTCGGATTCCGCCTGCGGCTCCTCTGTTTTCGTCGGTGCCGGTGTCTCCGGTGTTTTTGTAATTTCCGTCGTATACTGCTGCAGATCCCGGTATTCATCCGTGCCGGTCTTGTAATCCAGGTAAATGCCGATCAGCTTGTACCCGGAAAAGCAGAAAACAGCAAGTGCCGCTAAAAATACCAGAGTCCAAAGCGGATTGCCGCGTTTTTTCTGTTTCTTTTTCTGTTTTCCCATGCGTCTCCTTTATCACTTTTTTACTGTCTGCGCTGTTTTCTGGAAGCGCTCTGAATTTGTCTCAATTATAAGCGTGCCCCTTTCTTTTGTCAACTTATGCCCCCGGAAAAGGATTGCACCCGCCCCCATCTTATGATAGACTAAAAGTCGACTGACAAGTCACTTGTGAATACAGTAACACACCACATACATGAGGAGGAATTCCATATGCGAACAATCAAAAAAGTCGCCTCGCACATCTTCATTGATGGCTTCGGCGGCATGACGCAGGGTCTTTTTGCAACCCTGATTATCGGTACGATGATTCAGCAGATCGGTCTTCTGATCGGCGGTTCGACCGGAAATGTAATCTATCTGCTTGGAAAAGCTGCCGCAGCCCTGACAAGTGCCGGTATCGGTGTCGGCGTGGCAGTGAAATATGGGGAAAGCCCGCTTGTCACGGTTTCTGCAGCCGTCGCCGCCATGGTCGGCGGTTATGCCGGCAAGATCACCGGCGGCACATTCTTTGTGGACGGAAATGCCGTTCTGGCAGGACCTGGCGAACCGCTCGGCGCTTTCATCGCAGCTTTCGCAGGCATCACCTGCGGCCATCTGGTTTCCGGCAAGACCAAGGTTGATATCATCGTGACACCGGTCATCACCATCGGAGCCGGTTCCGTTGTCGGACTGCTCGTCGGACCGCCGATCTCCCAGATGATGACAGGCCTTGGAAGCATCATCAACTGGGCAACGGAACAGCGGCCGTTCATCATGGGCATCGTTGTTTCGGTCGTCATGGGTATGGTTCTGACACTGCCGATCAGCTCCGCTGCACTCGGCATCATTCTGAATCTTTCCGGTCTTGCCGCCGGTGCCGCAACGATCGGCTGCTGCTGCAACATGGTCGGATTCGCGGTTGCAAGTTATCGGGAAAACAAATTCGGCGGCCTTGTCGCACAGGGTCTTGGAACCTCGATGCTTCAGGTGCCGAACATCATGCGTCATCCACTGATCTGGCTGCCCGTCATCTTCTCGAGTGCGATTTTAGGACCCGTCTCCACAATCCTCGCCAATATGCAGAATAATGCAACGGGAAGCGGCATGGGTTCCGCAGGTCTTGTCGGACAGATCACAACGTATCAGACGATGATCGCTTACGATGATCCGAAGCTCGTCATCATCAAAATCATTCTGCTCCACTTCGTGCTTCCGGCTGTGATCACCTTGTTCTTCTCAGAGGTATTCCGCAAGGCAAACCTGATCAAATCCGGCGATATGGCTTTGAATCTGTAATCTGTATTTTTAAAAGGGAATGGAACTGCGCATCCGGCAGCTCCATTCCCTTTTTTATCCACATTTCTCTTCTGATTTTTTCTGTTTTTACACCGTTTCTTCTGCGTTTTCCGCATTTTCCACTGCCGCGGCCGATTCAACTTCAGCTGCCGCTTCTTCTGTCTCCGTTTCTTCCCCCGGCCGCACACGGTGTGCCTCTACCATTGGCTCAATGGTCTGTGCCATCAGCAGATGGATCATGTCAAGGCTCCGCTCGCGGAACCGCGACGGCAGAAGCGGTGCAATCGCCACATCCGTCACGAGGGATTCAAGGCCCTCGATAATCAGATCCTTGCCCGGCGTCTCATTCCACTCCAGTCTGATCCGCTCGAAATCACGCTGGAAAATGATTTTGACCCTCCGTCTTGCGGCCTCTTCCAGAAATGCAAACTCAAGCTTCAGCACCAGTTCGCCGTCTTCATTCTCCGCAAACTGTCCCGTCGTTCCGAGCAGATACGATTCCTCGTTTTCCACCCATTCTACAACTTTGGACCCCGTAAGACCGATCTCAATGCGCTGTGTTTTTTCTCCCTCGGTCAGCTTGACAAAGAAACGGCCTTTTTCATAGAAGAAACCGATGCGGCAGATGCCGTCGGAAAAGTTGTTGTGGAAGACCTGCAGCGTCAGCGGAAACATGCCGACATGCGTGTCCTCCATTTTATATTCTTTTCCGTGCAGAAGCTGCGCCATGTCGATCTGACGCGGTGTTCCGCTGTTCCGCGGCCCCGGTGTTCTCCGCTTCCAGCCGCCGCGCAGGATTCTTCCCGGTGTCTCTTTCGCGCCCTCCAGATCACGGCAGGTCTGCACCAGCTTCTGATATGCCATCGGGCTTTCCGCCTCGCCGGATTTCAGCTCTGCACCAAATTCCGCACCGAAATACTTCCGCACAATGTCAAGCATCTCACACGTCTGGAACAGCTCATTGCTGCCAGCATTCGTCACAATCACCACGCCGGTATCCGGATAACCGAGCACGTTCTGCCCCAGCATGCCATTGAACGCAAAGCTGCCCGGCCGCTCCTCCATCCAGACCTGGTAACCATAGCCATATTTTCCCATCTTTTCCGGCGGTGTCGCATGAACGGAGGTGGACGCTGCGACCCATTCCGCCGGGACGATCTGTTTTCCTTCGAATTTTCCGCCGTTCACGTACATCACCCCGAGCTTGGCCGCGTCCTCCGGGCACAGGAAGAGGCCCCAGCCGCCTTTCGTAATCCCTGCCGGGCAGCTCTCCCAGAAAACTTTCCGGATGCCGAGAGGCTCAAACAGACGCGGCCGCAGGTAATCTACCATTTTCATGCCGGTGCGCTCCTGTATGATTGCAGACAGCAGATACGTGTTCATACTGTTGTACTCAAACGCTTCGCCCGGCGTTCCCTTGACCGGCGCATTTAAGAAGCTGTCCACCCAGTCGTTGCCGGAAACAACGCCCATCTCGTTGAACTGTACGCCGCTCTTCATCGTCAGAAGATGCTTCACGGTCAGATTCGGGCGCAGGATCTTCTGCAGCAGACCGTTTCGTTTTTCAAAAATATCATAGACGTTCTCGTCCAGGGAAAGTTTTCCTTCACTGATCAGAAAACCAGCCGCCATGCCAGTGATGCTCTTACACATAGAATACGTCGCATGCCAGATGCCGCTGCGGTATGGGGCGAAATTGCATTCGCAGATGACATGTCCGTTCCGCAGGACCAGCAGATGATGCATGTCCGTATGGCGCGCAGCGGCGAGCTCACGAAGCATCTGCGTCAGCTTTTCCGATGAGATGCTCTCGCTCTCCGGCACCACGCGCGGAAAATACGTTTCCGGAGATGCAAAATCCCCGAACGCTTCCTTCTGCGGCGCAAAGTCCGTCTTTCCCATATGTCCTGTCGTCCCACTCATAAATCCCCAGATCATTTCCATTGCGGTTAACTGTTCTTTCGCTGCCATGTACGATGCCTCCTGTCTCATGCGGTTGGATTTCCCTGTTTTTCCAGTTTTCCTCATTATATCCAGATTCCTTGAAAATCGCAATGCTTCTTCTGATAAAAAAGAACCGACATAGAAATCTGTATTTCAATTTCTGCCGGTTCTTTTCCGTGTGTGATTTTTTTATTTTACTTTAGCTTACTCATTCCAGAGTTTCATACGCTCCTGATAATTCTGCGTGATAACTTTTTCTACATCTTCCAGTCCTGCGTCATTCATTTCGGAAATCATCTTGTCGTACTCTTCCATTGCCGCATCGTGGCTGTCTGCATTCACAATCTTCGGATATTCCTGATCGTAGATATCCTGGATTTTCTGCCATTTCAAGCCATCCGGAGTGCTTCCTGCCGGGGTAAGGCCTGCAAATTCTGCGGTATCCCATCTGTCGTTCTCACCAAAGTGATTCATAGCCACCTGCCGGGTCTCTTTTACTTTATACTGTGATACATCGTATGGAGTTCCGTCTGTACCATTTCCGTTCTTTACAAACCAGGTCCATTTGCGGACGCCGGTATCCAGTTTTGTTTTGTCAAAATCCGTCTGGAATCCTTCAATCAGATCATCGTTCGGAACGTGTTTTCCATCTTCCATATTCCAGTTGGTTCCCTCAATACCCCACATCAGAAGATACTGTCCTTCTTCGCTTGCAAGGTAGTTGATCATCTTCATGGCTGCTTCCGGATTTTTACAATTCTTGGTGATCGCGATTGCATCCCAGCCAAGTGTACTTCTTCCGGAGTAAGTAGTTTCATCTGCACTGATTCCGTTTCCAAGGATTTTATAGGAATAGAATTTTGCATCTTCTCCTGCAGAAGAAGCAAGTGCTGTATTTGCTGCATCGGTATCCCAGTAGGAAGCAAAGGTACTGAATACGTTGCCTGCAGACAGTTTCTGCGTCCACTGATTTTTCTTGTTGACAACCCACTCTTTGTCCAGAAGGCCTTCGGTATACAGTTCATTGGCAAAGGACATCATCTCTTTGAAGTTTGGTGCTTTGGCAACATGTTCCAGATTGTCCCCATCCTGATAATACGTTTTCAGACCATACATTCCTTTTAATGTTCCATCGTAGTTTTTGGATTCTGCATCAAAGGTAATGGCAATACTCTCTTTTCCGTCAATGGTCGGATGAAGTTCTTTGAATTTCTTACAAATGTCAATATACTCTTCCTGTGTAAATGGCTCATCGCTGTCTGCGCGGTCTTTTCCAACGATTTCGCACAGATAATCATAGCGCATCAGAACACCGGCTACCGGATCCGGATCTTCTCCGTACCAGTTATTCAGATAGTAATTCTTTCCATCGGTATAACGACTCTTGTTTAAGGTTTCCCCGTACATCTCTTTTACATCCGGGCCGTACTCATCGATCAGATCATTCAACGGAAGCAGTGCGCCTGCCTCAATGTAACGGTTTACAATATCATTTCCACGATCCATCAGGACGATATCCGGGTAATTCTGACCGGTCAGCATCAGGTTCAATTTTTCCAGCGGATCTCCGGTTGGATTTTCTACCTGAATTTTGACACCTGTTTTTTCCTCAATTGCTTTTGCAACTGGATCATCAAAGGTATTGCTTCCGGAGTTTTTGTCAAAGATAGAAATCGTAACTCCGTCTGTTGTTACCTCGCCCGATGCAGATGATGCACTGCCGGATGCAGTACTTGATGATGTACTGCCATTTGATCCGCATCCTGCAAGCATTCCCGCTGCCATCAGGACACTCATCGCCATTGCGATACACAACGCCAAAGTAAGAAACATTTTCATATCCAACCGCCAGACTCACTTCCCGTACTTTATTTTTCTTATTCTTTAACAGTTCCGCCGCCCTCTGCAGACGCATTTCCGTATTGTATTCCAAAATCGTTTTTCCTGTTGCCTCTTTAAACAGGCTCCTCAGATAATTCGGAGACAAACCGACCTCCGCGGCCAGCTTCTCGATATCTGCGCTTTCCGAGCAATGCTCCTGAAGATATGTTTTTACCTGATAAACGGCATAGTAATTTGGATTTTGATTCTGTTCTTCAAAAAATGCCAACATCCGTTCCAGATACTGCTTCATCTTTTCCCGCATCTGATAACTGTTGTTTGCTTCAAAAATTTCATTTTCTCTCAAAATTTTTTCTGCTTCCATCCAGTTTTCCAGCAGTTCATCGCTCAAAACAAGACGGTTCCATAGATACATATAGAGATTGTAAACTTCTCCCGCAAATGTTTTCGGCGCAAGCCCCTTTAGCTGTTGAAAATAATCTTTCATGGTCTGCAGCGTTTCCTGCTTTTTCCCGTTGCTGACCAGACGACAGATTTCTTCTCTCCGCTCCTTCTGTTCCCGGAAATGATATGCTTTTTCCTCTTCCGTTTCTTTTTCATCTGCACAGAAAAGTTCCGGTGGATCCATATGAAATGCCAGAACACAACAGTTCCGAAGTTTTTCCGCCTTTTCGTACAGGCAGTCAGCTGTCCATGCTCCACTGCACCATCCAACGGCTCTCGGTGCGTCTTCTTTCAAATCATTCCAGATCTGAAATGCCGTATCTTTCACCGACAGATACCCCGCCAGCAGCAGAATGCTGATCCGTTCCGTTTTGCTGATGTAACGGATGCCCTTGTATTTTTCCTGAATTTGGCTACAGATGTTTTCTTCCGTTTTTCCATAAACCGCTATGATTCCAAACCTGCACTCTTCCAGTTCTTCTCCAAATACACCACGGAAATTTTTCCGTAAAAGCTCTGTTTCCTGTTTTTCCCGCAAAGCCATTTCCAGCAACTGCTTCGCCGCCGTTTTCCGCGACCAGTCTGCTATCTCTCTTTTCTCCAGTTCACTTCTCACTTTTTTCAGACATGCTTCTACTTCTTCAATCGTAAATGGCTTTAAAAGGTAATCCACGGCATTCACCTGAAAAGCGGAATGGATATAGGAAAAATCATCATATCCTGTCAGAAAAACAATTTTGCATGGATACCCCCGGCGTACGATCGTCTCTGCCAGTTCAATTCCACTCATTCCTGGCATCTGAATATCCGTAATCACAATATCTGCCATATTTTCTTCCAGGCACTCCAGTGCCCTTCTGCCATTGCGCGCGGTAAATACCCTGGAAATCCCGTTCTTTTTCCAGTCAATATAATCCCGCAATGTCTCCAGTTCAATTTCTTCATCTTCTACAAGAAGAACGCGATACATTTTCTCCCTCCTGTTTCCAGTTGCTCCTGCAGTTTTCTTCTCCTGCTGCTTTTCATTTCTGTCTCTTTACTGCAGAAGTTCAATCATATACGCCTCATACGGCTGTAACTTCCACACTTCTTTTGTGAGACTTTCTGTATCATTATGAATCAGAACCGTTCCTTTTGTCAAATCATATCGGGCTTTCATCTCTGCCGCTGTATCCCGGAAATTGCAGAGCACAATCAGCTTTTTCTCTCCCAGATTTCTCTCATAAGCAAAAATATCCGGATTTTCTTCCTCAATCAGACGGAAATCCCCATAAACAAGAGTGTCATTTTTCCTACGCAGCGCAATTAGTTTTTGATAGAAATAGAAGAGGGAATCCGGATTTTTTCTGCTGTTTTCCACATTGATCTCCTCGTAATTCTGATTTTCCGCCATCCACGGTGTTCCTGCTGTAAATCCGGCATGTTTTTCCGCATTCCACTGCATTGGCGTCCGCGCATGGTCCCGGCTGTTCCGTGCAAGATAGGTACGAATTTTTTCTTCCTCCCAGCCTTCTTTTTTACGGTCTTCGGCAAAATTTACAGACTCGATATCCTGATAGTCCTCGATCCGAAGCCCTGACACATTTGTCATACCGATTTCTTCCCCCTGGTAAATATAAGGAGTTCCTTTCATCCCATGGAGAAGGACAGCCAACATTTTTGCTGATTTTTCCCGATACGGTTCCCTGTCATTTCCAAAGCGCGATACGACACGCGGAAAATCATGGTTTCCCCAGAACAGGCTGTTCCATCCTTTTTCTTCCAGTCCCGTCTGCCATTTTTCAAAGAGCTGCTTCAGTTGCGGCAGCGTATACGGTTTCGGATCCCAGTTTCCACTTCGGATGCCGTCGATTCCCATCAGTTCAAACTGAAAAATCATACTGAGCTCCTGGCTTTCCGGATCAGAATACTGCTGTGCCATTTCTACCGTAGCACCTCCGGTTTCCCCCACTGTCAGGATCTGTTCTGATTTCCCATACGTATTCTGATTCATTTCCATTAAGTATGTATGAATCTGCTCTGAATGAGTATCATTTCCTCCATGTCCATCTTTTACAATATTGTCAATTGCATCCAGCCGGAAACCACGGATCCCTTTATCCATCCAGAACTGGATCATCCGGTACAGCTCTTTCCGAAGCGACGGATTTTTCCAGTTCAGATCCGGCTGCATTACACTGAAACTGTGATAATAATATTCCTGAACCTCCGGCACCCATTCCCAGGTGCTTCCTCCAAAGAATGCTCCGCCGCCTTCTGGCGGCTGCTCCTTCGTTCCTTCCTTCCAGATGTAAAAATCATGGTATTTACTGTTTCGATCCTTTCTGGCTTCCAGGAACCATGGGTGCAGATGGGAACTATGATTTAAAACAAGATCCATCATGACCACAATTTCCCGCTTTTCACAGGCTGCGATCAGTTCTTCCAGCTCTTCCATTGTGCCCGCTTCTTCCATTACTTTATAATAGTCACTGACATCATATCCATTGTCGTAATTAGGAGAATCGTTAAAAGGCGAAAGCCAGATGGCTCCAACACCAAGCTCCTGCAGATAGTCCAGCTTCTGCAGAATCCCTCCAAAATCGCCGATGCCGTCTCCGTTGCTGTCACAGAAGCTTCTGGTGTAAATCTGATATACGGTTAAGCTATGCCACCACTCTCTTTTCATTTTCTGTCCTCTCTTTCTTTTTTCCTATAAGAGCAGTATAATGATATTATCTTATATTTTCTAACCTGATTTTCGTATTTAATGAAAGGATTTTGACTTTTATGAAAAAAGAACGTTCAAAAGAGCTCTTTTCTCCTGAATCTTGTTCCCCTGTTCTTTCTGGCGGAATCCGGGATTTTACCGTGCATGGAACCGAACCTGTTCCGCTCCATATCTATCATCAGGATTATGCGCATGGCGGGCTCTCTGTTCCTTTTCACTGGCATAAAGAATTAGAATGGATCTGGGTTGAAAAAGGTACTCTCACTCTGACACTGAAAACTGAAACCCGGACAATTTCCGAAGGTACTTTTCTTTTCATCAACAGTCACGAACTGCATCAGCTCTGCAGCATTGGAACTACCCCTTCGGTTCACCATGCCCTTGTATTTCTTCCAGAAATTCTCTCATGTGCCTATCTGGATTCCTGTGAAGCAGACTGGATTCGTCCGCTGCTCTCTCATCAACTGCTTCTTCCGGCTTTTCCATTGGAAGAGCTTTCTGCTGCTGAAGCCTCCTCTCAGACACAGAAAACATTTGTACTGACATTATCTAAGCTTTTCCAGGAAATCCTGTATGCATACGATACCAAACCCATCGGCTGGTTTCTTCTGATCAAAAGTGACATGTATCGGATTCTTGCACTTCTGGCGCAATACCAGCTTTTTCTTCATCCGGAACCCCTCTGCACTCGTAAAAAAGAAAGATCTGATCAGTGTAAAAAACTCTTACGTTATATTCAGGATAACTATGATTCTAAAATCCGTCTTTCAGATCTTGCTGCTATACTCAATATGAATCCACAATATTTTTGTCGTTTCTTCAAAACGCACTTTCACACAACGCCTATTTCCTATATCAACCAGTACCGCGTAACCCAAGCCGCAGATCTTCTTACCGGCAGCTCGCTTTCTATCTTGGAAATTGCTCTGCATACCGGATTTGAAAGCCCCAGCTATTTTGCCAGCATTTTCCGCCGGACTTTTGGTATGTCACCGGAAGAATATCGAAAAGCCATGCCCTGACCCGGCAAATTTTTTCCTTCTGAATGCACGACAACACAAATCTCAAAAATTTTTGATTTTTTTTCAAAAAACACTTGCCAAACTCGTTTTCTTATGATAATATACTACTTGTCGCTGAGCAAAAATCACGGCAGACAAATCAAAAACTTCGGCTCCGTGGTCAAGCGGTTAAGACATCGCCCTTTCACGGCGGTAACACGGGTTCGATTCCCGTCGGAGTCATATGGCGTCGTAGCCAAGTGGTAAGGCAATGGTCTGCAACACCAGTATCCACCGGTTCAAATCCGGTCGACGCCTCTATTTTCCCGGAAACAGATGGTTTCCGGGATTTTTCTTTTTCAAAATTATTTCAAAAAAGCTGCCGGTTCTGTTTGCTTCGGCAGCTTTTTTGAAAATATCATTTTTTTAATTTTCTTTTTCTTTCACATAGTCTTCATACACATACGCCGTTTTTCCCTCATACGAAATCTTGTACCATCCATTCTCTTTTCCGAGCATTTCCACTTCTTCCCCTGTCGTCAGAGCTCCGAGGACCTGGCTTGTGCTGATGTTGGGTTCCGTGCGTACATTGACCGGGGAGATACAGGTGACTGTTTTCTTTCCTTTCTGCTTTTTCACGCCATCCGAATTGTTTTCTGCTTCCAGCGCACTTTTCTGCTCCTGACAGGCTGTCTGAAGTGTTTCTGTCAGCAGCTCATTGTCCGGAAACTGCAGAGACTCCAGTATTTCCGGCACGGTTTGCTGCGTATCGCTGCTGTTGTTTCCTTTTTTCCATATGATCTGATACCCCTCATTCTCCGTTTTCACCCCGCAGAAAAATGCGGTCGGAATCTGCAGGGAATTTTTAACCCAGAAACGATAAAAGAAACTCTCTTTACTTTTTCCTTCGTTAACTGTTTTCACCACAAAATCACTGATGCTGTTTTCCCCGGTTATTTCATTTGGATAGAGCAGTTTTTCAGCACTCTCTTCATTCTCCGGAAAATCCATCAGCACCACTTTTGCCATTCCTTCCCGGTACGATATTTCAAGGCTTTCACCATCTTCCGATACAAAACTACACTGGATTTTCTCATCTTTTGTTACATTCCAGCCTTCTGGAAGGGTGACTGCAATGTTTTGATAGGTAGAAAGAAAATTTTTTTCACCATCTTCTGACTCATTCTGAACACTGGATGTCTTTTGAGCGACAACCGATGGATTCTCTTTTTCCGCCTGCTGATTTCCACATCCCGTTATCACGATAGCTGTCATCAGAAGAACGGCTAAACAGTTTTTTCTGTTTCTCATGTACGATTTCCTTTCCTGTCAAAAAATTTCTTGCGTTTATTATATCATAACCATTTTTCCACTGTAAAGAGTGCGTTCCTTCCCTTCTACTTTGATTTTTTAGTATAAAAAATCTCCAACCAGATTGAGGTTCCCCCGCAAACCCGGTTGAAGATTTTTCTTATCTTTTATTATTCTACTTCTGTAAACTCCACGCGGATACTCTCATACTCTTTCAGCACCTGATGCAGGGTCAGACCCGCACGGTTCCAGGTACGGCCCGAGCGGATTTCACCGTCCAGACTGCAGCGATACAGCTTGTTCTCTGCCAGTCCGCACACTTTCGTGTGAACCGGAAGCATATTTCCTTCTGCGTCGGTTTTTACGATCGTAAGCAGTGCACGGCTCTGATCTTTTGCCACAAACTCCCATGCCATGAAATCCTGTTTTTTCAGTCCGGTCAAGCGGTAATACAGTCCCTCATGTGTGAGGTCATAATATGTATGCATCGCAGCAACCTGCTCTTTTACCATCTCTTTTTCTTCCTCTGAAATCTTATTCAGATCCATCTCATATCCAAAGCTTCCTGCCAGCGCCACATCGCCTCTTGTCCGGAACGGTGTCACACGGCCGGTCTGATGGTTCGGGCATACAGAAACGTGGGAACCAACGGTACTGATCGGGTAGAAGAACGAGCTTCCGTACTGGATAGAAAGACGGTTGATCGCATCGGTATTATCACTGCACCAGATCTGCGGGGAGTAATACATCATACCGGCATCATATCGTCCGCCGCCTCCGCTGCAGCCCTCAAGCAGCAGATCCGGGCATGCGGCAAGGAAACGCTCGAGCAGATCATAAACGCCGAGTACGTAGCGGTGATACAGCTCCCCGTTTCTGTTCTGAGCTGCCACATGGCTGTAAACATCGCAGACGCTGCGGTTCATATCCCATTTGACATAATCGATCTTTGCATCATGAACGATGGTTGTCAGACGCTCCAGCAGATACTCACGCACATCCTCACGCGTCATATCAAGTACAAGCTGATTTCTGCTGTGGTTCGGCACACGGCCAGGAATTGCAAATGCCCAATCCGGATGTGCACGGTAAAGATCACTGTCCTCGGAAATCATCTCCGGCTCAAACCAGAGACCGAATTTCATGCCCATCTTGTGAATTTTTTCTGCAAGCTGCGCCATGGAGCCGTTCATCTTTTTCTCGTTGACGAACCAGTCACCGAGACCACTGTTATCATCCTCTCGTTTTCCAAACCAGCCATCGTCAAGCACCAGCATCTCAATGCCAAGCTTTTGCGCCTGCTCTGCAATTTTCAGAATTTTTTCTTCGTTGAAATCAAAATAGGTTGCTTCCCAGTTGTTGATCAGAATCGGTCGTTTGGCATGCTTGTATGCGCCGCGGCAGATATGCTCGCGGATGATCTCATGATACTGCTGTGACAGTTTGGTAAGACCGGTTCCGGAATAGCTTAAGATTGCCTGCGGGGTATCGAACGCCTCTCCTTTTTCCAGATGGAAGCAGAAATTGGTCGGATGAATGCCCATCTGAAAACGGGTCTGATTTTTCTGATCCTTCTGTGCTGCCGCAACAAAGTTTCCGCTGTAAACGAGGCATGCGCCGATGCAGGAACCGTGTGTCTCACCCGCACCCTCCTCGCAGAGGATCACAGCCGGATTGTAATGATGGCTCGATGTACCACGGGTGCTTCCGATCTCGACTTTTGCATGCTGCACCGGAATCCGCTCCGCCGTACGCTCCATCGCATGACGACCCGAGAAATAGATCATCTCATAATTTTCATACATCAGATCCATGCTGAATGACAGCATTTTTTCCAGCTCAATCGCCGTTTCTCCGTGATTTTCGAGTCTTGCCGCTCTCGTAATTACATTTTCCTTTTCAAATACACCGTAAAACAGTTTCAGAACAATATCGGAAGCCTTCTCTGTCATTGTAATAACAAGAGTCTCACCTTTTTCTTCCTCTGTATCGTACAGCGCCGGCATTCCGGGAATGGCATAGGAATAATCCAGAATTTCGAACGAATCAAAACGAAAATCTGCTGCAAAGCTGCCGTCCGCGTGGCGGATCTCAATCATATCATCACGGAAATCACCGACACCACTTCCCGGAATTTCCTGCGGAAGTGCATCAAGAGAATATTTCCGGTTAGGGCCTGCCTCCTCCGGATTTCCTGCAAATCCCATATCTGTACAGAAAATCAGACCGGAAAGATTTTCCTCACCGATTTTTTCTCCATAGTAGAGATGCAGAAGCACATTTTTGTCATCTGCGAACATCTGGTAACTGCTGTCTTTTGTCTGGAGGGTAAATAACCGTCCATTTTCACTTACTTTGATTGCCATGGTTTTTTCTCCTTTATCTTATCGCATTTTTTCGGTCTGCTCACACCAAAATCACTTTCTTACATACCCGAACAGTAAGTGTTCCGGTGCTGCGTGAACCGCAACGGCTGCTACTCCGGGCCTTTGATTTCCTACAGCGGCTTGCAGTATCCTGCAAAACACGATATAATTTTACTGACATTTCGGAATCTCATCCTTTTGTGACATTCCGGCTTTTCTGATGATTCATTTTGTGAGGTATACTTATGGAAACTTCCTGGACACTTCCCGTCCAAAAGCATAAATTTTCGGATCTTTATCTCTGTTTCTGCGGTTACGAAGCCTGCCAGCCACTGCACAGCTACGGCCCTGCTGTCCGCCCCAATTATGTGATCCACTATATTATTTCCGGGAAAGGCACTTTTACCATCGGAAACCGCACTTACCGTTTAACCGCCGGACAGGGCTTTTTCCTGATGCCAAATGTCCGCACCTACTATGAAGCCGATGCGGATGATCCCTGGACCTATCTCTGGATCGGTTTTGACGGCGAAAAAGCTGCCTCTTATGTACAGGAACTCGGTCTTTCCGAGGAGCACCCTGTCTACCAGTGCAACTTTTCCGGTGAACTGCAGTCCCTTTTGTTTCAGATGCAGAAGCACAATACCTATGACACCTCGGACCAGTATCTTCTGGAAGGCTGTCTGTACCAGTTTTTCTCAATTCTTTCCCGCGAAATCACGCTTGCCGATCCTTCTGCACGGGAGAGCGGCAATCTTTACGTGGAAAAAGCTGTTGAGTTTATCCGAAATAATTATTCCAATGAAATTCTTGTCTCGGATATTGCCAGATATGTATGCATCAACCGGAGTTACCTTTATACCCTGTTTCAGAAATATCTCCATACCTCACCGCAGGACTATCTTTCTTCCTGCCGGATCACGCGTGCGCTCGAGCTTTTATCGTATACGGATCTCTCCATCGAAACGGTCGCTTTTTCCTGTGGTTACCGGAATGCCGAAGTTTTTACCAAAGCCTTCCGCCAGAAGCAGGGCATGACGCCAAGTGCCTATCGGAAAAAGTTCCGCCTTGACACGACTCCTGACTCTGCACATGTTCCGTGATCTGTCTGATTTTATTATAACGAAATCTTTCTTCCATGAACAGGAAGAAATGTTATGGAAAACCGTCAAAATGTTAGATGGCGTTTCTTAATGGCTACAGACATCAAAAAAGCGATACAGCTATGATTTCTCATTTCTGTATCGCTTCTTCATCTTAGCTCCCCGAGTTGGGCTCGAACCAACAACCCTTCGGTTAACAGCCGAATGCTCTACCATTGAGCTATCGAGGAATACCTCAGGAATCTTTCCCTGACAATTGTTACTATAGCACAATCTTTTTCGAAAAACAAGTATTTTGCAGAAAATAATTACAAAAAGCCACCGGATCTCTCCGATGGCCTTTCCGATATACCTTCAAAACCGCATACACTTTACATCTATCATTCCATTTTTGTGAACACAACCAATTAGGTCAAGCCCTCGACCGATTAGTAACAGTCAGCTCCATGCCTTACGGCACTTCCACCTCT